>ENA-ORXD01000142-ORXD01000142.1-sediment-metagenome-genome-assembly--contig:-NODE-142-length-123762-cov-4.948781_pt1 | contig 123762 bp, 96 predicted proteins | sample MGYA00237862_ERZ511471 | MGnify/ENA metagenome assembly ERZ511471
TTTGCGGAATTAATCGATTGTCGCCGTATTCTTTAAATTTGACAAAAGGTTGAGGGGCAGTTGATCCACGCTGGGATTACCTCTAACGATTCCATCTTCTTTTCAATCTCTGCTTCCCCGTTAAGGGAACCAGAGATTTTATTTTGACGGCTGAAATTCAATGCATTCAATTGAATTCCAAGGAGATTCAATTGAGATGAATATCTAGAATTTATATTGCTTGAATGCTTCAATCGCTTCGTATTCTGTTAACCCGAGTTCGTCGTATAGCCGGGCAGTATTTCTGTTCCGGTCTTCTGCTCTCTGCCAGAATTCTCGTTTGTCTTTTCCCGGGAATACCGGCTCGTCCTTTTGGGACTGATGCTTGAAGATGGCTTTTCGCTTTTTCATGAGTTCGTCAGGACTAATCGGTACAGCCATTTCAATGTCCTCAATATCCCATTCCTGCCATGCTCCCCGGTACAGCCACACATAGCAATCATCCATCCATGCCTGGTCTTTTAATCGTTCAATGGCTTTAAATATGGCCTGCAGACACACTGCATGTGTCCCATGAGGATCTTGCAGGTCGCCCGCAGCAAAAATTTGATGAGGCTTGATTTTCTCAAGTAATTTGACGGTAATGTCGATATCTTCTTCTCCCAATGGTTTTTTAATCACATTCGCAGTTTCGTAAAACGGCATTTCCATGTAGTGAATATTGTCCTCCTGAACGCCGCAGTAACGACAAGCTGCGGTCGCTTCACCCTGACGGATCAGTCCTTTGATTTTTAAAATTGTTTGATTGTCAGGTGTGTCTTCGGTTTTTTCTTTTAAGAAATCACTTACCTCATCATGAAGGTTCTGAATTTGTTCATGCGCAATGTTGAATTTCCTGGCAAAACCCGTCAGGAAGTCAGTATAACGCATCGCATCGTCATCGAAAACAGCTATGTTTCCGGATGTTTGATAGGCCACATGCACTTCGTGTCCCTGCTCAGCCAAACGTTGAAGGGTTCCTCCCATCGATATAACATCATCATCGGGGTGAGGACTGAAAATGATTACCCGTTTGGGGAAAGGGGTAGAACGCTCCGGTCTCATTTTATCGTCGGCGTCCGGTTTTCCACCCGGCCAGCCTGAGATGGTTTGCTGTATCTGGTTGTACACTTCAATATTCAGATGATAAGCAGAACCCATTTCTTTTAAAAGGTCAGTCAATCCCCATTTTTTGTAATCGGCATCGGTAAGTTTCAGAATTGGCTTTTGTGTCTTCTGAGAAAGCCAAATCAGGGCTTTCTTTTTCATTGTAATATCCCAGGTGCAGAAACCATTTAACCAGGGGGCTTTAAACCGACTGAGGTGCGATGCCGCCCATGTATCTGCAATCACATTCAAGTCAGTATGTAATTGAAGATAAGAAGCTGGCACGCTTTCGTCAATTGGTCCCTCAATTGCTTTTTGCAAGATGTCAGCCTTCGTTTCTCCCCAAACTACCATGTAAATTTTGCGTGCTTTGAGGATGGTTTTTACCCCCATCGTTATTGCCCGAAGTGGGACATCATCTTCTTTGCCAAAATCATTAATTGCATCCTCAATGGTCAGTTCGTGAAGTGTTACCAGCCTTGTCTTCGTTGCATTGGAGGAGCCGGGCTCATTAAATCCAATATGGCCCGATCGGCCAAGCCCGAGGAGTTGGATGTCGATGCCGCCAAAATCTTCAATTTTTCGCTCGTAATCAATGCAGAATTCCTGAATATCTCCCGGGTAAATGGACCCATCCGGAATGAAGATATTCCTGGGGTCGATATCGATATGATTGAAAAAGTGTTCGTACATGAAATGGTGGTAGCTTTGCTTATCACTCGGTTTTATTGGATAGTATTCGTCTAGATTAAAGGAGATTACATTCCTGAAGCTTAGCCCTTCTTCTTTGTGAAACCGTATTAATTCCTTGTACACCAGTAGGGGGGAGGACCCGGTAGCAAGCCCCAGTACCGTCCTTTTTCCATCCTTGTTATTTGCCCTTATGGCAGATGCTATTTCGCTGGCGACAAAAGCTGATCCTTCCTGTTTGTCATTATAAATTGTCAGAGGTAATTTCTCGATTGATGTACTTAATGTGTTGTTATTCATTTGAATGTATATTTTTATGTTGCTATTTCTTTATGTTGATTTTTGTAGTTAAATTTGGAATTTTCGCTTTTAGAATGTCGCTAAAATATGGTTTATTCTTTAAAATCGAAATAATTTTAGCAAAAATGTGTTCGAACACGCAAATCTTGATCGACAATTGAAATGCATGAAAAGAGTTGAACCGACAAAATATTTTCTTGAACAGGGAGTAGAGGAAGTTGCTCGCGGTGCCTGAAATCAAAGAAGCCGTTCTGAGTCTGTAATCCATTGATTCCCTTTTTATTTTAAGATGTAGTAAGGGACTGTTGTTGAGTTATATTTTAGGAAATATCGGCTTACGTTGTAATTAATTGTTTGTGACTTAATTTTTTTAATTTGCTGCGGTGCTTAGGAAAACTTAATACTGATTAAACCCAAAATATAACATAGCAGTGTTGGAAAAGGAACGAGAATATGTGTTTGCTTTGAAGTTAGGGGACGAGAGTGTATTCAGGGAGATTATGGAACAATGGTATTCAAGGCTTTTTAATTTCGCTAACGGATATTTAAATAATCGGGAAAATACCAAAGAGATTATTCAGGATGTTTTTCTTCAGTTGTGGAATCATCGGTCCCGGTTAGCTGAAAATACCTCATTGAATGCCTATTTATTTACCTTAACAAGAAATCGATGTATCGATCGCATCCGAAGCGAAAGGCGTGCACTGCAATTTTATTCGGACAGACAAGAAGAATATATCCATTTGACAGAGAATTATAACGCGTTGTCAGATTCGATATTGGACAATATTTTTGCTACAGAACTTCAGGCTGAGATTGATTCAGCTATTGCTCAACTCCCCGACCAATGCCAAAAGGTATTTCTTTTAAGCCGGAATAAAGGACTGAAAAACCGTGAAATTTCCGAAACACTCAGCATTTCCGAAAAAACAGTCGAAAGCCACATTACTAAGGCTTTACATGCCATTCGTGCGGCCCTGGAACGAAAATTACCCTCAGCTCTGATTCTTATAATGATTTTGAAAAAGGCAATTGCTTTTCCTCACAAAAAATAATTTTTTTTTAAAAATCTTCAATTCGACTCAGGGTATTTTCTCTCTGTTACGTTTTTGAAATATAAACTAGTTGTAATGACAAACGAACTAATCTTCAAATATCTTTCAGGACAAGCCAATAACAAGGAAAAAGACGAAGTTCGTGTTTGGATTGCTGAATCTGATGCCCGAAAAAAGGAATTCTCACGAATCAAGAATGCCTGGATATTGGCTGGTCTGGACAATGAGATCGATCCGGAGATTAAAGAAAAAGAGATTCGACGTATTTTGGGTAAAATTCACTTTTCTGCCAAAAAAAGAAGTTTACCATTCCGAATTCTTAAGTATGCTGCTGTCGTTACTCTAATTGTTGGTTTTTCAGCAACTTTAGGATATTTTATTTCTGAATGGCAAATTGGTCAAAACCCTGGCTACACAGAAATAATCGTTCCCAAAGGGGAGCAGTCAAGAATAGTTCTGCCCGATGGATCCAGGGTACTTCTAAATGGTGATTCCTACCTGAAATTTGCCTCATTTTCTCATTCCAAAATGCGCAAGGTGTCTTTTAAGGGAGAGGGTTTTTTCCAGATAACCCATGATTCGTCCCATCCATTTATTGTTGAAACGGGTGATTTTAATATTAAGGTTTTGGGAACCAGGTTTTATGTCTCCAGTTACCCGGATGATTCGATACAAACAACCTATTTGGAAAAAGGAAAGGTAGAAATCGAGATGAAAGAGCACAATAATATTTTCTTAAAGCCATCTGAAGTTTTTGAGTATGAGAAGAACTCAGGGAAATTTCAAAAACTTACGATTAACGATACCCGATTTACGGATTGGACAAAGGGAATTCTTACGATTAAAGGTAAAACGTTCGCGGAGTTTTCAAAAACACTTGAACGGAGATTTAATATAGACATCATTTTTGGCGATAGTGAAGTTAAGAATCATGTTTACACAGGTTCTATTAAAGATGAGGATCTGAATTCTGTTTTGGAGGCAATAAAATTTGCTTCGTCAATTAATTATAAACGAAATGGGCGAACTGTAACTTTTTATTCAAAATAAAAGCCGGGAAACATTCGCAGTGTTCCCCGGCATTTAAATAGTGGAATTATCGTGCCTTGTCTCTTGAAAATCGAAGGCACAATGTTTAACCAAAATGTAAACAAATCTATGCAAAAAAATGAAAAGAATGAGCATCTGTGGCTACCTCAGTTGCTCAAAAGGGGGTTTTTGTTCATGAAATTATTTCTATTTTTTATGGTCCTGGGAATGGTGCATTGTTCTGCCTCGGTATATTCTCAAACTAAGCGCTTTAACCTGGATGAACAAAATGTTTCGATCAAAGAGATTTTGACGAAAATTGAGAAACAAAGTGATTTTCGTTTTTTTTATGAAGAAGATCAATTGAATGGTGACAGAAAGTTATCCATTAAAGTCGATAATAAAACGATTAATGATGTACTCAGCCAAATTGCAGAGCAAACAAACCTTGATTACAAGATAGTTGATCGAAATTTTATCGTGCTGAAAGCCCGGGACGGGAACAACGGAAATGGGGATAACCAATCTCAGCTAATCACCGTTTCAGGGCGGATAACCGATCCAAAAGGGGGACCAATCCCTGGGGTTACGGTGGCCGTTAAAGGAACCTCCCAGGGAGTCATTACGGATGCTAATGGTAATTATCGAATCGTAAATGTACCTGGAGACGGGATTCTGGTATTCTCTTTTTTGGGAATGAAGACTCAGGAAATCAAAGTCCTTAATAAGACATCAATTAATGTGGTGTTGGCAGAGGAAACCATAGGTTTAAACGAAGTTGTTGCTGTCGGATATGGAATTCAGCGAAAACGGGATATTTCCGGGGCTATTTCATCTATTAAAACCGAAGATGTTAAAGCTGGAGTTGTGACTAATACAGCACAGATATTAAAAGGTAGAGCTGCTGGTGTGTACGTACGTCAAAACTCATCAGAGCCCGGCGGCGGTATTTCCATTCGGATTAGGGGAACATCTTCTATTTCTTCCAATAATGAGCCTTTGTACGTTGTAGACGGTTTTCCCACAGAGCTTGGGAAAGATATCAACCCGGGGGATATTGAATCCATTGAGATTCTGAAAGACGCTGCTGCGACTGCAATCTATGGTGCAAGGGGGGCCAACGGCGTTATTTTGATTACGACGAAGGAAGGGAAAAATGGTGTTTTCAATGTCAATTATTCATACGACCAATCATTTAAAACACTTTACAATCCATTCGATTTGAAGAATGCCCAGGATATTATGCAGTTTAATATTAAACAGGCCAAAGAAAATGGAACCTACGACACAAATCCTCCCTACACGGATGAGGAATTAAAATATAAAGGAAAAGGTACAGACTGGCTTGCATTAACGACTCAAACTGCTATTACCAAGAATCATCAGTTATCGATCACCGGAGGGCAGGATAAGTTAAAAATGGCCATAATCGCCGGGTATCTGAATGATGAAGGGATTCTGAGGAATACTTCGTTTGATCGGTTTACCGGCCGTATGAATATGAAGTATAAATTGAATGACCGGGTTAATTTCGGTTCCAATATCTACTTGGCTCGTTCCGACAAAAATTATCAGAATATGGGCACGCGTTCCACAGTTGATAATGTTATTTATAATATTCTGCTGTTGTCTCCGATGAGTGTGCCTCAAGGAGGGGATGTTTTTGGTAATCCGGGCAGGGTTCCCCAAATTTTAAAGCAATTATATGAACCCAAAATCGAGAATGTTGGTAACGATTATTATGCGTCGATATTTGGTGAGGCGGATATTTTGAAAAGCCTTACCGGGAAAGTTCAGTTTACCTACAGCAATAGCAATAGTAAGAACCAACAATATTATCCGAAAACAACTAACACGGGAAAATCTGTTGATGGATTAGCGTCAATAGACAATTACAAAGGCGATAAGTACCAGTTGGATGCGTTGTTGACCTTTCATAAGAAAATTGCTAAAATACATAACATCCAAATAATCGTTGGCTCAACTTACAGTGAGCAAACTGGTGAAGGGAATGGAATGACGGCTTCGGGCTTTGCCACTGACGAATTTTCGTTCAATAATATTGGGGCCGGAAAAAATATTCAGTCCATCTATTCGAATAAATGGAGAACGACCAAGAATTCATTTTTCGCGCGAACAGAATATGTTTTGAATGATAAGTACATTGTCAATCTATCCCTGAGAGCGGATGGTTCCTCTAACTTTGGAAAAGGTAACAAGTGGGGATACTTCCCGGCTATTTCGACTGCCTGGCAAATCGGAGACGAAAATTGGATGGAATTTTCTAAACCATTGTTTTCAAGTATTAAGCTCCGTGCGAGTTATGGTATTACCGGTAATGACGGCATTGGAACATACCTTTCAATGGCAAAATTTGGTACCGGGAGTGTCTACCTTGGAGGAGATGGCGTTCAAAAAGGAATGTATAAAATTAATCCCGCTAACGCTGATTTGAAATGGGAACAGACAGCCCAGCTGGATTTGGGAACTGATTTTACAATGCTGAAAAATCGAATCCAGGTTAATTTCGATTATTATAAGAAAACGACTTCCGACTTATTGAATCCTATTTTAATTCCGATTTCCACACAGGGATTCTCGTCTGTAATGGGGAATAATGGAAAAATTGAGAACAAAGGATTCGAGTTGTTTATCAAAACTGTAAATGTTTCATCTTCAAAATTTTCATGGAGTACAACATTGAATCTTTCCAAGAACAAGAATAAGGTTCTGGAACTGAACAATGATAAGCCGCATTACGAAAGTATCATGCCTCAGGGATGGTACAATCTTGAAGAGTATTCTATTTTGCAACAGGGATACCCGTTGAGTACCATTTATGGTTATGTATTTGACGGGATCATTCAAAAAGGTGAAACCTATGCTCCACAGCCCAAATCTGTGCCCGGAGACCCGAAATTTAAAGACATCAATGGTGATGGATTAATTACGGCCGATGACCGCACCGTTATCGGAAATGGAAATCCGAATATTGTGATTGGTCTTGGCAACACGATCACTTATCATGATCTTGATTTTTCATTCTTCTTCGATTCCAACCTAGGCAACCAACTTTTTAACGTAACCAAACTCGTTCTGGAAGATGCGGATCGGACCAGAAATACTTTCGATCGCTGGACACAGCAAAATCCTTCAAATGTAATTCCGAGAAATGGCTATCAAAAGAATGCCGGAGTGCAATATGGTAGTTATGTGAATAGCAGGTTTGTTGAAGATGCCAGCTTTGTGCGCTTAACGAATATTGCTCTTGGTTATACAATCCCATTCGATAAAATCAGTCCGCATTATAAGTTGGCACGAAAAGTCAGGGTAGCTGTTGGAGCGGAGAATTTATTCACGATTACCAAATATCCTGGTTTTAACCCGGAGGTTAGTACAAATGGTGGATCTGCAACAACTCAAGGGCTTGATTACAACTCATATCCAGCCTACCGGACGTATTACGTAAGCGCTAAATTAACCTTTTAAAGAACAACTGTTATGGATAATAATATATTGAAAAAAGGGAGTTTGTATCTGCTCTTACTTGCCTTAATCTTTAATTTCACGTCATGCAAAAAGCAGCTGGATGAAGTTGTTTATTCACAACTTACTACAAATAATGCTTTCGTAACCAAAGATGATGCACTGGCGGCTGTTAATGGGTTATATGCAAATTTGCACAACGTTTCTTATAGGCAGATTTTTTATGCAAATGATTTACCTACAGATGTTTGTTATAAACAAAATTTGCCGCTGGAGATTCTCAAAGAGAATGATCTGAATATGGATAACGATCTCAGTAATATGTGGACTGCATTTTACGTGATTGTTAGTCGCTGTAATACCGCCATTGATAATATTGGTAAAATTCCGGATGAGCAATTTAATGATGCAGATGGAAATGCAACTACTCTTAAAACAAGATATATCGCTGAAGCCAAATTCATGAGAGGCTGGGCCTTTATGGAACTGTCAGACCTTTTCTACCGAATTCCAATTAACACAGATAGTGAGATAAATCCAGCGGAGAAGTTGAAACTGGCAAGCATCGACTCAATTGATACTCAAATCATAACTGATTTAACTTATGCTGCTGCAAATTTGCCTGGCGCTTATAGTGCAAAAGAAGATGCAGGACGTCCGACTTCCGGTGCTGCTAATGGAATGCTGGCAAAAGCTTATATGAGAATTGCCGGACGCGAAAGACTTGACGGACAGGATGGCACTGAAAATTGGAAAGCTGCCCTTGAATATGTCAATGCAGTTATTTCCAGTAATCAGTATTCATTGCAGCCCTCAGTGCTTGATGTTTATGGATTGGATGATAGTAACGTTGCAACAGAAGGCCTTGCCAGAGGACTTGATCTAAATTCTGATAAGCTTTACAATAATGAAATCATTTGGGCTATTCGGTCCAATGGAGATGGACCCGAAGGTTCAAGTGCTGTTGGATTGGTGTTTACGCCATGGAGCTTTGACATGGGATGGAACTTGCTTAATTTACCTCTGGAATTTGCTTGGTCTTTCAATCCTTCAGATACCCGATTGACAAAATTAGTTGTAACCAATTATCCTGATATTTATGATCCAACCGGAAAATTTTACAGCTACCCACCAACAATTAATGATGTTGGGACGATGTATCATGAGGTTAAAAATGCGGATGGACAAACAACAGAGATTCATTATGAATTAACTGAATGCTATACATTAAAATATAAATATCAAAATACAGGTCAGTATAACTATAATACAGCAAATAATGTTATCATTCTTCGTTACGCTGATATCCTGTTGTTAAAAGCAGAAATTCTGAACGAACTTGGTCAATCGAGTGAAGCTGTCAACTACATCAACATGGTAAGAGAGCGTGCGTTCGGAGACAACACACATGATTTAAATGCTTCAGATCTGGGAGATCAAAATGCTGTCAGGAGTGCAATTTGTGATGAAAGAGCCTGGGAGCTGAACAACGAAGGGATGAGAAGACCTGATTTGATTCGTATGGGACTTTGGAAAGATCGCATGGGTAAATATTTCGATGCAATTAAGACCAAATACCAGATTAAAGAACACAATGCAGAAGTTATAGCAGATCAGGACGATCCTGCTAATGCTCCTCATACGTTTGACTATAGTGCGAACTGGGAAATTTATCCGTCATCTTCGGATTTGACAGATAATGATCCGCGACGTTATTTCCCAATTCCTAAAATTGAAACTGATCAGAACCCAAATCTCCTGAACAACAGACCCGGAGAATAACAAATGGTGAATTTCGGTTACCCTGAATTTTCGGGGTAACCGGAGTTCCTTTAATATAAAAATGAATTCCCAATGGGATTCATAAAATGGCCTCTTTAGAGGTTTGAGTAAACCGCAAAGTTATGACTCATGAAAAAAATGAAATTAATACATATACTTCTTTTGGTGCTGATCGGTTTTTCGTCCTGTACAAAAGATGATCTATTAAACAGTTCAGACATTTTGAAGGATGTCACCGTAAATGATGACACGAATAAACTTCGAAACAATGTCGAAATACAACTGAAAGAACCTGCAGCTGTCCAAATTCAATATTGGAAAAGTGGAAATAAAGAAACTGCACTGACAACTCCTTTTTCTGAAGAAGAATTAAATCCTACCGTAAAACTGATTTTACTAGAGCCTGATACCGTTTATGACTTTCTGCTTACGGTAAAAAACAGTTCTACATTGTTTCATTCGCAGGTTTTTTCCTTTCATACACGTTCCCTGCCGGATGACCTTTCTCCCTTTGTGAATCAACTGCCCGGCTCAACATTTAAATTTAAAGGCTATGTCAATATTGCGACCAAGCCCGAAAATTCATATTTGTATCTGATTAACGATCAGGGGAATATTGTGTGGTACCAATCAGCCGATAATAAAACAATCGTCAATTCGACATTCGATCCGGTACACAATACTTTTCAATGTATTTTGGGGCAAAATCCGAATGAACAATTTGGAGGAGATGAAATTCTGGTAATCGATCTATATGGAAACATCATTTTCAAAAGAACTTATGATGAATTGAAAAATCCGGATGTTCACCACGATTTCAGACGACTTCCCAACGGGGATTTAATTACTATAAACAGATATAAAAAAGTATTTGATTTGTCGTCGAAAGGTGGAAGTACGAACCAGATTGTGAATGGAGATGGTCTTACTGTAATGGATCTCGATGGAAATGTTAAATGGGAATGGAACTGTTTCTCTGCAATTAATCCGTTGGATTATTCTTTCATTATGGATGGGCCACAAGGAATGGAATTGGCACCTGTAGATGATTTATTGCATGCTAATTCAGTTACTCTTGACACCGATGGAAACTATTTGATGACATTCAATCGAATCAACCAGCTTTGGAAAATAGATTCAAGTACAGGGCAGGTCTATTATAAGCTTGGGGTTGATGGCGATGTAGCTATGTCTGAAGAAGGTTATACCTCCGGTATTCACTCTGCACACATAAATCTCAACGGCGAAATTATGGTTATTGACAATGGAAAAGCCAATAAACAAACACGAGCTCTTTCATACATTGTTGATGAAAACTCGAAAAAAGCAACCGTTAAAATGAATATCAAATTCCCTGCCGATTTATTTACAATGAATCAGGGAAGCGACTATATGGTAGATTCCCAACATATTCTCTTCGGCTCTACGATGTCAAAAACGATGGCCATTACCGATTTGTCCGGCACGCCTGTTTGGCAATATCAAACAGACCAAAAGTTTTATCGGGCCTATTACATCGATGAAATTGATCTGACTAAATCACCCAATTAACAAAGAAAATATTCAAATGAGACTAATTCTGCTAATTGTTGTCATTGGGATCAGTATGTCTTCATGTAAGAAGGACCAACCTGATTACAATGCATTAAGGCCGATTCCAACCCGGTGGGATTTTAATAATCTGGATGGGCTAGCGAAGGACAGTCCCGACATGATGGATAATTATTCCCTAAAAGATGGTATTCTCGAAATTTATACCCGCCCGGATACTTATGATCGGATTAAATTCAGATCGGAGGACAAGGCCTATGTACAAGGAAAATATTCGTGGAGAGTATTTGTTCCGGAAATGGGAACAGGAGACATGTCAAGCATCGGTTGCTTCTTATACAGCGACGATCAGCATGAGCTTGATTTTGAGATTGGCTATGGAAAAGAAACTGTTCGTAATTCACTGAATGCAACCGATGATGAGTTGGTGGTTTACATTACCTCACAAGGGAATCCTCACCACCAGTTGAAAACAACCATCAAAAGAAATCAGTGGTATAACCTGGACATTGATCTCGAGCTTAGTGGCGGGAAATATATTGCTACCTGGTATATCAATGGCAATTCGGTTACTTCACGAGAGTTGGATTTTGGACCGGACGAAACAAAATTCTATGTTTTCGTTAGTGTTGAAAACCTTACCTTTATGGGGGATCACATTCCGGCTCAAAGAAATTATGCGCAGTTCGACTATATGGAGTATCAGTATAATTGATTCAATAAAGGAGCAGGATATACATTTCAAAGCACGTTTTATATTCTGCTTCTTTAATTAAATCTGTAGCTTTTCCTTAAAATAGTCAACTATGCGAAAGATGTCATGTTCTATCTATTGATATTCAGTATTTTACTTGTTGGGTTTAATGAATGAATATCGTCTGCTTAAAAACCATCTAAATATTATACAAAATGATACATCAAATAATTTTCCGCGTTGAAAGTAAATTACTCTTTTACTTTCTTGTGTTTATCCAGCTCGTAAACATTTCGATCGCTTCGGGACAAACTCCGACTAAAAAAATTTCTCCGTGGTATATCTATAAGGAAGGTAGCAGTTTTGATGATCTGGCACCCTACAAGAAAATCATCAGTTCGGTTAGTGTTTTCGGAAACCCTTCAAAAGAGTTTATTGATGAATGTCATAAAAATGGCATTTTAGTCTATCATGGTGTCTCCGGAAAAGAAAAGGACATCGATACACCTGAGAAAATAGAAGCAGTTGCCAATGAGTATGTCAACACCTGTAAATTGAAGGGGTATGATGGCATTGATTTGGATTATGAGCAATTGGAGCCCAAATTTCAGGGTACATATTCTGAATTTTTAAGGGTAGTTTCTTCCAAACTACACCATTCAGGCAGGAAGTTAAGTCATTGCGTAGGATTTTATCCATCTCTGTCTGATGACACTATTCCCAATATATTTTATGATCCTAAAGTAGTCGCTGAAACGTGTGATTTAGTCCGTGTGATGTGTTACGATATGTATTATGCTCCAAACAGGGCGAATGGTATCGGGCCTACTTCTACTTACCCCTGGACAAGGGATGCCATGAATTATTGGATGAAATATGTGCCGCGGAATAAATTAGTAATGGGACTGCCTGCATACTCAAATGATTATGCGATGACCTTGAATGGGAAGGGGAGGCAAATATCTTCGGATGTCCCGGGTGTTGATAGTTCATCTTTGCCTTCACCAACCTGGCTGTGGTACGAAAGGATTAATATTTACCTGTATAATGCTCCGGATGGAGATGTCCATTTATTTTATGCCAGCGATGCAAAGAGTACTAAGAATTTATTGGAACTGAGTGATGAGATGGGAATTCATACTATTGGATTTTGGCACTTCGGTTCGGTTAGTCCTCAGATGTGGCTCGAAGTTAATGAATGGGAGAAAGAATGAACTAATTATAATGTGAAGTAAGTTTATTGAGGCAAGTTTGTTTTGAGAAAGCATAAAGTTAAGATGCTTTTGTGGTGTTTAAAGCATGAGCTTTGACCGACATAAAACTATTAGTCACCTTTCAATCAAAGCAGATATTTGATGAACTAACAGATAATTTATTTAAATGGATTTTAGTAAATAGTTGATTATCATATGGAAAAAAAGGGCAATCAGAACCCCGGTACCCGACGAAAATCAAGATTCAACTAAAACCAGAAGCCTGTTAATCATGTGATTATCAGGCTTTCTTGTTTTTTGTATCAATCAAAAGCAGAAAATTTCAGTTTAACGAGATCCATACGGTGACCTTATTGGAAACTCTGATGACTGAAATTACCCAAGAGCAATTTGTCAGACTGTTTTCCTTATTTTTCAATCGATAGACTTGCTGTCTGTTCTGATTACTCACAACCCGAAGCACTACGGGCTTCTACTAACAATTTTTCAGTAACGGCTGTCAGTTGTGCTTTCAGTTTGGCTAAATCAGCGTCGTTTTGGATGCTGACACTCTTGGTAGAGGAGACGCAGGCACTGGTAATAATCTGGTCCAATACATCGCTGCAGTCGGTACCATTGCACTGGTATTTGCTATTGTTGTAAGTCCAGTAGCAACTCTGGTCGGTGCAGCAGGCGCTGGCCTCAATGGCTGTGTTGTCGGGACAGGCGGCACCAGGATTGCTGCAATACTCGTTTGAATCCGAGGTGCTGCAGGCAGTGAATGCCAGTGTTCCGAATAAAGCAAAAGCAAATAGTTTAGTCTTCATATGATTGTTGATTTGGGATTAAAATCGAAACTCCTTATCAATGATTTTCTTAAAATTTCCAAACGAATAGTAGCCTTTGTAAGCCCGGTTGTTCATGACGAAAGTTGGTGTTCCTGTCAATTTATTCGCCCTGAATTCGTTCACATTACCTCGTAAATAGGCATAGTTGTCATTGTCTAAGATGCACTCGGCAATTACTGGGTTATGTTGCATGATGGTATCCAGTAAATCGTCGAACTTCGGGGTAAAGACAACACCCGGATTAACGACCAGCAACTCGTGAAACTTATCGTATATGCCATAACGACTAATGCAACTGGCAGCCTGCAAGGCATTCAGCATCTTCGGACGTTCGCCAAAATCAAGCCACTTTACCACAAGTTTTAATTTTCCCGTATCCAGGTAGATTTTCTTCAACTCCGGATACGTGCGTGCGAAAAAATAACGGCAATAGGTACACTGGTAACTGGCGTACATGAAAACGGTGGCCGGAGCAGATTTATCTCCAAAAACCACGTCTTCCGGCTTTTCCGTAACGACATTTTTCAGTGTAACAGGTTTGGGAGCTTTGCTGTTATGGCAAGCCGCCAACAGGATCAAGCTCAAACTCAAAACCAGGTATCTTTTCACTATTTTGTTCATTCGTCTAATTATCTGTGTGGTATGTCACTAACGCCGGGTGAAACCGCATGTTCACCATTTGTTCCTGCAAATTAACTTTTGCCACCATATTGGTCCGGTCCTTTTTATTATCGAACCCGGCTTTTTCTTTGCCATTCACCAGTTTCGAAACTACATAAATCGAGGTCCGGCCTTTCGTAATATCGTCCTGATCCTCTTCAAAACCGTTATCCTGAGCTTGTTTCCGCAAATGCGCTTTCGATTTACTGGAAAGCACTTCCCCCAGGAATAACCGAATGTGATAAGCATAGTCTTCACCAAAACTATACATTCCTAAAAACATGGCATCGAATGAACTGCTGCGAATTTCAGTTTTGGGAATATATATATCGTTTTTAAACAGGAAAATGCTGCTCTTCAAGGTACTAAAGTACAGCTTGTCCATATTCTTCAGACCTACTCCTGGAATTTTCTCTACTTCCATCACTGGTTTCACATTAAGTAAAGCGCCTTTATCGATGGTCAGATCACCTTTTAGCATCAGGGAGTTGTATACCGGGTCGAAGTTTTTATCCAGCACAATCTTTCCATCCATTTGGGTTGAAATAATTCCTTTTACATGATCTGAGGTGAAATCTTCAATCGGGACATATTCGTGAAGTCCGTCGGCCATTTGGGAAACATTCATTCGGTCAACGTTGGTTTTGAAGAACATATCCATTTCGCCTTCCGGCTGCATTTCAATTTTCAACGAAGTCAATGCTCTGCCGCTGTAAGCATTCATGGCCATGCTGTCGAGGACGTAATAGTTTTCCTTTACCAGGAATTTCGTATCGACGTTGCTGAATAGGTTGTCTCCGTATTTTAGCTGATCCGCATGAAAGAACCCATTGACTTTGTATGTGAATTTCATGGTGTCGGCTTTTTGTTCCGGTTGAGTTGAAGATGCATCTACCGAATCATTCTTCAGAAAGCTGTCAATCAGGGCATAATCTAAAGAGTCGACCCGAAAATCTCCATGAACATTTAATTCTTTTGGCGTATTTAGGATGGCTGCCGAGTAAATATTCGAAACGGTTGTGGCACTTGCGCCAAAATGCAACCCAAGATAATTCCCGTCTATTTGACCAATCCTTAGGGTGTCGGCGTTATATTTTACATTTCCTGATAGGTTTTGAATACACATCAAAGAATCGGGCATACCGACCGTCACATTGCGAAAGGCAAGTGAAAAGTTGCTTCGATTAAAAAGTACATCATTCAGTTGACTGGTAATTGAATCGAGGTTGATTTTGGCAGCTGAATGAATATCTGCCGAAACGGTTCCGGACAACCCGTTTGCCAACGAATCAGGCAGCATCGAATAAACTTCAGCCAGGTTGAGTTTCAGCTTTCCGTCAAGGGAATAATCCGGTGCCAAAAGATTTTTTATCGTCCCTTTTAATTGAATATCACTGCTATCCGTCTGCAGATGCAGCTGATGAATGGCCAGTTGAAGGCTATCAGGGTTGGTGAACGCTCCGGTAATATCTGAGTTCAGGTCCAGATTTCTTAGTTTTAAATGGTAGGCAGGAACTTGTGCGGATAAACTATCCAGCTGCAAGTGTCCTGGTTGGTAATGTACCTTGCCGGTCAATTTCTGCACTGTTCGCAAGCTGTCAAGATCCACATTTACATCAGAAGTCTTAATCTCAATTGTTGTGTTGGCTGCAGCAGAATTGATAAATTGATCGGTTATCGAATCGGGTGCTACGCCTTTGGTCGAAAGCTCGGCTTGAACTCTTCCGCTAACGCTCTTAACAATCGAGTCAGGTATAAATGGCTTCAAATCACCCAGGTCAATATCCAGCTTCGAAAAGAGGGAATACGACAGGTGGTCCAGGTTTTCAACTGTTCCCTTGAGATTCGCCGTACTGTTAGCTGCCCGGAAATTGAGAGAAATGATGTCCAGACGGGTTGTCCGGTTATTGTTTTCTGTGCCGTTGGTCAATTTTGCATTCAAAACAATTTTGCTCATCTCCGGATAATCCATGTATTGTATTTTCCCTCCGGAAAGTTGGAGGGTAGCGTCTAAATGCGGTAATCTGACCGAATCGGTTAAGTTACCGGTGATTCGGGCATCCAGATTAAGACTCCCGTCTGGATTTCGAATACCGTATTCTTCCAAATAGTTGGAATACAGATATTGAGTTAATCCGGCGATATTCACGTCTTGAGCCTGGACAGAGAGATCGGCCATCATACTTTTACTCAAGTCGATATTGCCTTTCAATCCGATGTGAGCATTTCCATCTACATCCACATCGGCTTTCTGAATGGCAAGTCTGTCATCCTTGTAGTTCATATCGAATTGAATGGACGCGCTCTGCATTTGCTCCAATCGGGTTTCCGGAGCAAAGCATCGTGTCAGGTGGGCCTGTCCGGTAACTTGCCCGAAATATTGGTTGTTGTCAATCAGCCCCGATAAATTCATCTCATCCACCAGCAGATTGCCCCCTGCTTTCATATGGTTGTCCCGGTAATGGCATCTCACATTTTGGAGCTGAAGGGTTTCTACATTCAGGTAAATGGAATTCGACGATGTATCGATTGCTTCAGCCTTGGTGGTGTCCATCAGGAAGTCATAATTGCTTCTGCCCACACTATCCACCAGGTAGAAAATATCAGCATTTTGTATTTCCACCTTTTTCACTTCGAAAATACCTTTCAATAAAGGTTTTACCTCGAATGATACATACAGATTTCCAACGTTTAGCAGGGTGTCTTTGTAATTTTCCAATGTATCGGGAGAGCTAATCAACAGATTTTTACATTCGAGGGTTGCCAACGGAAATCTTTGAATCAGGGAAAACTGGATATCCTCTACCTGGATGGGAATATCAGTCGTTTTACTTACCTGTTCCAAAGCAAGTTTGACGATTCGGTTCTGGGCCAACCCGGCAACAACAATAAGCAGGATGACAAACAGAAAAATCGAAAGCAATGTGTATAGAAAAATCTTACCAGCCTTTTTCATATCGGGACGAGGTTAGGTCGATGATGACAGGTAAATCAAAGCGGATTAACCGGAACCTGTAGATTGCGCAACTTCAAACCAATAATACAAAAGTAAGGAATTAACGAACTATATATGTTAATTAAGTATTTAAGTTCATGCTGAATTATTCCTCTTTTGAATAGAAATATTCTTTCATAATAAACGCACTAAGCTACCCCAAAAGTATCCCGCCGTCCCATCTGAAACCAACTTTGCTTTTAATGTTTACCTCCAAACGCTTTCAACAGATTGAGCAATGGAATAGAATCCGGTTTACCTAATGCGGGATGAAACATTTTTGTCATAAAAAGTAGGGTCTATGTTAGCTCGTCAGGATATGAGTTATAAGAGAAAATCAACTATTAACTGGTATTGCTTCAATTCTGCAGACATTGCTGGTATCAATCAACCCTGACGGATTTGAACTTTAAAGCAGTACTGAATTTACTGATGTATAACGAACAAATGAACTATGAATGACGAACTAATATTTGGTTTCGAACCAATTGATTTAGAGGAGCTCGATCGGGTACAACTGATGAAACGTGTTGATAACAAATTTTTGGTCGCTGCCAATAAGATCCCTTTGATATTGCAGGGAATCTGCAAGTATTATTATATCCTGGAGATTAACAACGAGCGACTGCAACGTTATCACACCAGCTATTTTGATACGGAAGACAATCGACTTTATATCAGTCATCACAATGGAAAATTGAACCGATATAAAGTGCGTAAGCGAACTTATGTCGATACGAAGACTAGTTTTCTTGAAGTTAAGTTTAAATCGAATAAGGGAAAGACAATTAAACAGCGTATTCCATGTTCGGGTGATGATACAGAATTGTGCGAGTCGGAGAAAGAGTTTTTGTGGAACATTTTTCCACTGAGCCCGGATGGTTTACGCTTAAAATCAGTCAATCAATTTCGGCGAATTACCTTGGTTGATAAGGATTTCACTGAACGATGCACTATGGATTTTGAATTGCGGTTTACCAGCAAAGGTCATACTGTTGAACATCAAGAGTTTGTGGTGGTGGAACTGAAGCAGGACAAGTATAATCATACGTCAAAACTACATCACATTCTCATGGAACACAGGATTAAACCGACTGGGTTTAGTAAGTACTGCATGGGAAGGGTTTTGGTGGAAGATGACCTGAAAACAAATCTTTTCAAGAATAAAATCAGAACGTTAAACAAGCTAATTCATAACTGATTATGTACTTACTCGTATTACTATTCGATTCATTTTCTGAATGGATTGAGCAGTTCCGTTTTCTGGATGTCAAATTAATTAATGTCGAGGACTTTGTCGAATTGCTTGTCCGTTTTCTGCTCAATGGAGTGATACTTCTTTTTATCATTAGATTTTTATATGCAAGGACCAGTAACCGGAAAGATTTTTTCTTCAGCTTCTTTGCGGTAGGGATTACAGTATTTCTGCTTTGCTTTCTGTTGGAGAGTGTGAAGCTTGAGTTAGGATTTGCCCTCGGTCTTTTTGCCATCTTCGGTATTATCCGTTACCGAACCGATCCGATTCCGATAAAGGAAATGACCTATCTGTTTGTCATTATTGCCATATCGGTGATTAATGCCCTTGCGAACAAAAAGGTAAGTTATGCCGAACTTCTTCTTACCAATGCCATTATTGTCCTGGGATTTTATTTCCTGGAACGCTTCCTGATGTTAAAGCAGGAGAATGAGTTAGAGATTCATTACGAACGGATCGAGAATATTCATCGGATGAAGAAAGATGAATTAATCAGCGATCTGCAGGAGCGAACCGGAATTAGCATTAAGCGATACGAAATCAGGCAAATCGATTTTTTGCGCGATGCGGCAAAGATTGTCATTTTTTTCGATCCGGTAGAAAATTCAAAACAGGAGAAAAATCAATGACTATGAGAACGTTCTGTATGAAAACCGCCGTTGCCGGATTGGCATGTAGTATTGCTCTGATGCTTATGGTAACCAGAGCTATGGGACAAGAGAGTGAGTGGAATACCTGGACATCTGTTGAATTGAACAAGCAAATCGGCAAAAAACTGGAGATATTCGTCACGCCGGAAATCAGGTTTACGGATCAGTTTAAAGTTGATGAGTATTTCATCGAAACTGGATTGGAATATGACCTTTGGAAGTTTCTATCGATAGGTGGAAGCTATCGTTTTCTTATCAACGAGCGGGAAACAAAGTCTACCGAATATTTTCATCGCATAGCTTTTGATGTAAAGGGGAAATATGAAATCAATCGTTTCAATTTCCAATTGCGCACCCGGTATACCAACTATGATGAATTCGGTACGGATAATACTTCGAATGATCGTTATCTCCGCTATCGCCTGAAGGTGGATTACAATATTTCTAAATCAAAATTTACTCCCAATATTGGTGTAGAGTTTTTTCGTCAGTTAGAAGATAAAGAATTTGACAAGGTACGCTATATAATTGGTGGTGATTATAAAATAAACAAACATCATAAGATTGGCCTTGACTTTCTGATGCAGGATTATTTAAATGAGGATTACATGAAGAATATTGTCTCTTTAAGATATACCATTAAGTTTTAGAGATTACCTATTGGCATTCATTCTCAGGTTGGAATGGTGATAACAACGATAGGTGATTTCAGCATAAAACAGAAAGCTCAAAATAACGATTACTAAAAACCGGCAAAACTATGAAGCAATATAAATGGACTTCTTATCTACTAACTTTTTCTTTGTTTATTCTGGCAGCGTGTACTTCCAATGTTAGTGAAATAACCGGCGATGATGATAGCGGGACAACGACAACGGATGAATCGGTTTCTGAGGCAGATGAAAGCAATAGTGAAGATTTTGAAGCGTCGGGTGACTTTACCTGGGATACCAACAGTGAGGTTCAGATTGTACTGAATGGCACAGCGGCAGCGATTAATGGCTCTGGTGCAACCGCGAGTGGAAGTGTAATTACTATCAGTTCGGCGGGTAATTACAATATATCGGGAACACTGAACAACGGCAAAGTGATTGTTGATACCGATGATGAGGGCATTGTCCGGTTAATCCTGAGCGGAGCCAGTATTACCTGTTCGAACAGCGCACCGGTTTATGTCAGAAATGCCGAAAAAACAATTCTGGTGCTATCCGATAATACTGACAATTATTTGACGGATGGTTCTTCATATGTATTTGAAAGTTCGGATGATGATGAACCCAATGCGGCTGTTTTCAGTAAGGATAACATGACCATTTACGGCGCCGGCTCATTAACAGTTGATGCTAACTACAATGATGGCATTACGAGTAAAGACGGACTAATTATCAAGAGCGGTAACATTTCGGTTGATGCAGTGGATGACGGTATCAGAGGAAAGGACTTTTTGATTATCAAAGATGGAACAATCTCAGTAGATGCCGGAGGTGACGGATTAAAGTCGGATAATGACGAAGATGCGACTTGCGGATATATTTCTGTTTTAACAGGAACTATTGATATAACTTCCGGTGGAGACGGAATACAAGCCGAAACCGATGTATTGATCACCAATGGTGATTTTAATATTACATCAGGAGGAGGAAGCAGCCGGACGGTTGATTATAGTTCTTCTGCGAAGGGAATTAAAGCGGGGGTTGAATTGATTATTGAAGATGGAAACTTTACTGTCAGCTCTGCTGATGATGCACTTCATACCAATGGTAGCTTAATTATAAAAAAAGGAGCTGTATTACTGGCTTCGGGCGATGATGGCATTCACGCTGATTTATCTGTTGATATTGACGATGGAGACGTCTCCATTACCAAATCGGTTGAAGCAATAGAATCGGCATCGATTACTGTCAATGGCGGAAATGTAAGCCTCGTTGCTTCCGACGATGGATTTAATGCCACAACCGGAGGTGGAGGAGAAGCAGATGACGGTGCGAAGTTGAATTTATATGGCGGTTACATTGTTGTCAATACTTCAGGGGGTGATGGACTCGATAGTAATGGAGATTTGAAGATGACAGATGGTACTGTTATTGTCCATGGTCCGCAATCGTCTCCCGAGGTAGGGCTGGATGTCAACGGCAGTATCGATGTTACAGGCGGCACATTGGTCGTTTCCGGAATCGGTTCAAACATGACCGAAGGTCCCAATACATCAACTTCGCAGTATTCGGTGTTGGTTTATTTCTCATCCTCATTGTCTTCATCTACACTCTTCCATATTCAGGATTCGAATGGAAACGATGTGGTTACCTTTCAACCGGTACGAAGCTATTCTTCCATGATTTACGCTTCTGCTGCGTTGACGAAAGGTTCTACCTATTATATCTATACCGGAGGAACTTCGACAGGCACGGTTGAGGATGGCCTTTATACCGGAGGAACTTATTCCGGCGGAAGCCTTTATCAGAGCTTTACTGTTTCGGGAACACTCACCACAGTTGGCTCATCCGGTTCAAACCCGGGGAGCAGGTAATAAATAAGAATAATCAAGTGCAGTATGTTTCTATTGCCATTGATTTGTATATCAACCAGCTTGTTGCCGCATGAAACTTTTAAGCAGTTGGTAATGAATAAAACCAGAAAAAAAAGTAGGGGTGTAGGGGTTTCATCAGGATATTCTATAGAGTTTAAGGTTTAACAAATAATTGTAGGGTTTAAGTTAGTCGCATGGAGTTTAACAGTGAACCTGACAGCATCAGCGGATGCTGTTTCCGACGGTTGGATGTGATACAAAATTTGATGAAATCAAAAGCACATTAGGTAAGCATAGTTCAGGTTGATCGTAGTTAAATGGTCAAAACCAGGTGGAGTTCATACCATCGTTCGGAAAGTAGGTTCAGACTGGTGTTTAGGTGAGAAGAGGGCCGGTCTTATCCGGCCTTCTTTTCGATATTTTCACTTATATTTGGTCTTAAAGTGAAAATATACAGGCATTGAGTAAAGAAGAATTTGAGTTTTTGTTCAGTAAGTATTTTGAAGACGTCCGAAGGTACGTCTTTTACCGATCCGGCGATGGTGATGTGGCTACCGATATTGCACAGGACACATTCCTGCGTATTTGGGAAAAGCAAATGATTATCGAGATGAAGACAGCCAGAAACTTGTTGTTCAAAATTGCCGGTGACCTGTATATTACCCGTTACCACCGCGAGCAACTGGCTTTTAAGTTTTTCGACACCTATGAACCAAACAAGGATAACCTAACCCCTGAAGATCAGTTGAATTATGAAGATTTAAAAAATGCTTATGAAAAGGCACTGGCAAGTATGTCGGAAAAACAGCGGGTGGTTTTTTTAATGAGCCGTGTAGATGAGCTGAAATACAAAGAGATTGCCGAACGGTTAGGGCTGAGTGTCAAAGCCATTGAGAAACGGATGAGCCAGGCTCTTGAACATCTGAAGAAACAATTGAAAGAGAAAATTAACCATATCGTCCTCTTCTTTTTGGGGTATAGTCCATTCCGTTTAACTGCAAACAGGAAAAAGTGAAAGAGAATAATGAGCATAATGATATGGGTACTGTAGACAGGCACAGCAAATCCTTTCTATCAAATGGGACTTTTCGTTGGTCGAAAAGCGAGGCCAAGGCGTGGTCGGAAGTGAAAGCCCAACTAAAAAGTCCACAATCCGGAAAAATTATACGTGTCAATTTTAAGATGAGGTTGGTTGCAGCAACTGTTATTGTGCTGATGGCCTTAGGGGCATTTCTGCGTTTCTATTCGGTTACCGAAGCTACGCCACCCGGAGTACATAAAATGGTTATGCTTCCGGATGGTTCCACTGTTGAACTGAACGCAATGTCAACCCTCAAATATCATCCCTATTGGTGGCATTTTAAGCGAATCGTCAGTTTTGAGGGGGAAGGTTATTTCAAAGTGGAAAGAGGGAGGAAATTTTTGGTGCAATCCGACAAGGGAAAAACACAGGTTATAGGAACCAGTTTCAATATTTACAGTAGAGACACTGCCTACCAGGTAACTTGTTTGACCGGTCAGGTCAAAGTAACCTCCGGCAGAAAGGAGAGTGTCTTTCTGAATCCTGGAAGCAAAGCCGAAGTAGGTAATGATGGCGAAATAAAGGTTTGGCGGCATATTGAAACCGATTCAGTGATTTCGTGGACAAAAAATGTTTTTGTATTCAGGAAAACCCCCATAAAAGATGTCTTTCGCGAGATTGAACGGCAATATGGGATTACCATTCAGACAAATTTTAACAGTAAAGCAACTTACACCGGTAAGTTCACCAAAGAGCAAAATGTCGAAGATATATTAGGGTATATTTGCCCCGCCGTTGGTTTGAAATATGAAAAGAAAACCTCAAGTTTATACATTGTAACCTTGGAAAATGAATGAATAGGTACATTGTAATAGGATTTTTGTTTCTTTTTTTTCACCAAAGCGGATGGGCGCAGAATAGCACCATTACCCTTCATGCTGTTAATCGGCCGTTAGATTCCCTCTTGCTTCAGATGCTGGACAAATACGATATTCATTTGTCATATAGCGATGCTGAAATGGCCAAATACAAAGTGACGGTTTCAAAATCTTTTCAGAATGGAGAAGACGCCCTGAACTACATCCTTAAAGATGTTCCTTTTTATCTTAAAAAGTCGAATGATGTATTCATTATCGTTTTCGATAAGGAAAAAGAGAGACGGTTGCGTGAGCAGAATAGAGTTCACATTGCCGGGCAAGTCGTAGAATCAGGGACGTTTGAACCCCTTTCGTTTTCGAATATTATTGTAAATAGCCATCCTTTAGTTGCCGACGTAACCGGACGGTTTAACTTCATGGCAGCATCGGATAGTGCCTTTCATGTCAGGATTTCTCACCTCGGATACTATGTGTACGATTCGATTTTCCACGCAGGTGTGGCAAATATGAAATTTGTGCTGTTACCATCCACCCAAAACTTGCCGGAAGTAACAGTCCGGAATAATGTGATAGAAAAAGCAGCGCTGATAGGCGACCAGGCAGGAAATATGAAGCTCAACCATAATATTGTCCGTTTTCTGCCGGGTGAGGGTGATAATTCCATTTTTAATCTGCTACGATTGATGCCAGGTGTTCAGTCGACCAATGAGAATTCGACGGATCTGTTGCTTTGGGGAAGTTATGAAGGACAAAGTCTGATTACGTTCGATGGCTTCACATTATTTGGACTGAAGGATTACAATAGCAATATCAGTATTATTAATCCATTTGTTGTTAAGAGTATCGAGATTTTCAAGGGCGGCTATGATGCCACATACGGGAACCGGATTGGAGGTGTAGTAAATATTACCGGCAAGAACGGTACGCTGCAAAAACCCAGGTTCAGTTTTAACGTTAATCCAACAACGCTGAACGGAATGGTCGAAATGCCCGTTTCGGCGAAATCATCGCTCTTGCTGGCTTATCGCCAAACCTATTACAATTTATATAACCTGGATGATTTCAACATATTTGCCCCGACACGTCCATTGGATAGAAATAACCCGGGGATGGATACTCCGCCGAATGTAAGTCCAAGAATAAATGTGTACCCGGATGCATACCAGTTCAGGGATTTTAACGCGAAGTATACGGTCAATCTAACCAACAGCGATCAGTTTTTTGTCAGTTTTTATACCGGTGGTGATAACTTCAGGCTGTCGACCGATAAAATACTGACGCAGGCTCCTCCTACAGGTGGTGACCCCACATCGGCAACTTCTTATGAAATTTCACTGGCGAATCATGAAAAAAACAACCAATTGGGAATTTCGGCATTTTACAGCAGGAAATGGAAAAATGGGAATGTTTCTCAATTGATAGTGGCGCATTCCAATTATTCCAAAAAAGTGACCGATTTGAGCCAATCGACCGACGTGAATACTGACAGTACTTATCAGGATCAGGTAGGGATAATGAACGAAGCAAATGAAAGTTCGGTTCGGCTTAAGCACATACTTAATCTGTCAAACGGACATCAGTTCGAAATGGGAGGTGGTGTATATGCTGATCAGGCTCAAATTGAAAACAGCACCAATTACCGCGATACCTTGTTGGTTGATACCACAAGCTATTATGAGAACAACCATGCCTTTCTCTTTTTTCAGGACAATTTGCCCCTGGGCGAACGATTTATCCTGCGGAGCGGCTTACGGTTTAATATGGGTACGAAATCGCGGCATATTTATGTAGAACCGCGCCTTAGCATGACATTCAAGTTGAGCAAAAGAATCAAATTAAATGCAGCGTGGGGCATATATAATCAGTTCATGTACAAAATTGCCAATGTCGATTTGGACAAGAACTATACGTACGTTTGGATAACCAGCAAGGAAAATTCGCAGGTACTTCATGCTACCCATTGGTTAGCCGGAGTTAATTACTTTAACAAAGGTCTGCTTGTCGATGTAGAAGGCTATTACAAGACAGCCGGAAATTTGTCCCGCTATATTTTGGAACGAAGGGATATCAACGGCCACTTTGCTGACGGATATTTTCTTTATTCAGGTGATGCCAAAAACTATGGTATCGATGCTTATGTTAAGAAGGATTTTGGACAGCATTCAATATGGGCCTCGTATTCGTTAAGCAAATCCCTCGAACGGCTCTCCCCGTCAGGCAGTCCTTTGATGGGCTGGCAACCGGCCCCACAAGACCAACGTCATGAATTTAAAATAGCGGCTCTGTTTCACGTTTACAAATTTTTCTTGTCGGCCGATTACGTATACGGCTCGGGGATGCAGATTGTGAAGGAGACCTTCGAAAACAAGGGCCATATCAGTTACAACCGGGTCGACGCTGCAGTGATTCATCATTTTAACTGGAAGAAGTTAAATGGCGAAACAGGTCTCTCTGTTTTGAATGTTTTCGATACTAACAATCTGGTGAGCAACAACGTGAAAAGTATCAATGTAAATGCTGAGTTTGGCTCGATTAAAATTCATACCGATGCCATGCCGTTCACTCCTGTTTTGTTTTTGAAAGTGGTATTTTGAGTCATTGCTTCATTCATGGTACCCTTTTATAATTCCTCTGTGTGACTGTCTGATGAATCCAAGAATTTTATCCCTTTCTACCGTTTGTTTAAAGTTGCTTTCGATAAAGCTAATGGCATAAGAGGTGTTCCTTTTTTGTTGAAAGATGATTCGGTAGATTTCTTTCAGCTCATCCAGCTTTGCTGATTCAAAACCTTTTCGTTTTAGGCCGACAAGATTGATGCCTGCATAGGATAGTGGCTCTCTTGCTGCGATGATGTAAGGTGGAATATCCTTGTTGACCTTGCTTAGGCCGCTAACCATACAGTGTTCCCCGATTTTAGAAAACTGATGGATACCTGTCAGACCGCTAATATTGGCACAGTCATTTACAATCACTTCACCAGCCATTCCAACGCCAAATCCGATGATGCAATTGTTCCCTATTTCACAGTCGTGACCAATATGGGCGTTGGCCATTATCATGTTGTTGTTCCCAATTTTGGTTGCCATTTTTGAATTAGTGCCTTTGTTAATGGTTACTGATTCCCTGATAATATTCCAATCGCCAATTTCCAGTGTTGTGTATTCTCCCTGGTATTTCATGTCTTGCGGCAGGCCCGCCAGTACCGCCCCGGAGTGAATGTGACAATGCTGACCAATTCTTGCGCCATCTAGAATGGATACGTTGTTTTCAATGATGGTATGGTCACCTATTATCACATCATCTTCTATGGTTGTGTAATTACCTATTGTGACATTCTTACCAATGATGCTTTTCTTGCCAATGGTTGCACTCCTTGAAATCATTGCATTTATTTTTTATTAAATAAAAGCAAAGGTGGCAGGAATGCATTTTAATTTTCTTGATGTCATGTCAATAAATGGTGGCCCTTATCCGGCTCAATGTTTCCTGACTAACACTCATGAGTGAGGCGATGTGCTTCTGTTTGGCTTTTTTAATCATCAACGGGAATTTGTCCAATATGTAATGATATTTCTCCTGGGCTGACATGGAACCAAACACGAAATGAAATTCATCGAATGCAGCAATTGAGTTCCTGAGAAATTTAACATGAAATTGTAAGAACTTTGGGTACTTCAGCAGTATCTGCTCATTTTCGTACGACAAGGAATAAACCGTTGTTTCTTCACAGGCCTGCAAATATTCAACCGATGGCTTTTGCCTGAAATAGCTGAATAATGAAGCCACCCAGTGGGTGTCATAATAAAGCCATTTGGTAATATCCGTTCCGTCATCGATAGAAAATCTTCGTACCAGACCCGATGAAATAAAACTAATCTTCGAACATACTTTCCCTTTTTCGAGAAGAAATTCGTTTTTTCGGTAGACTTCTTTTACGAAATAACTTTTAATGGCTTCCTCAGTTTCGTTGTCTATTTCCTGGTATTGATTGATGAATCGAATGAGTTCTTTCATTTCTCTTTTTTGTTGCTGTCTGACGCTACCATAAATAATGCCGGTTACGTCTTTCTAACCGATATTTATTCTCAAATGTATTTAAATCAGGTTCAAAAATGAATTCAGGTAGATAGCACGGGAAGAAAAGTAAAAACCCACATCATTTTGTAAATTGCCGCTATGAGCTGTGAGATGAGTAAACTAATCGAAAATATCAGAAAAGCAGTCTCCCTGGATGAAAGAACGGAATCAGTAATCAATGAGAAATTCCATGTTGAAGAATTAAAGAAGGGACAAATTCTGTTAAAGGAAAATAGTATTTGTCATAAGCTCTGGTTTATCGAATCAGGAACAATCAGGCAATACATGTTAATCGACGGAGTGGAGGTGACCAAATGGTTCTATGTCGACAATCAATGGGTAACGTCGCATTTTAGCTATTTCGAACAACAGCCGGCATTCGACTATCTTGAGGTGTACGAGGATTCAATTGTCTATTCAATCACGTATGATGATGAAAAAGAGTTGTTGAACTATCTTCCGTATTTGAAATATCATGTTGTGTTGTTGAGGCATTATCTGGCGAGCTTAAACTATTTCATGAAAACATATAAGCAAATGACTGCCGGCGATAAATACAAATTCTTTATGGAGAATCACCCGGAAGTAATTCAACGGGTAAAACTGAAGGATCTGGCGTCATTGATAGGGATCTCTCAGGAAACGTTAAGTCGGGTCAGATCGAAACGTTGAAATACTTATTTGCTATCCTCCAATCCGTTGTCCCAGGGAGACAACAAATGATACAGTCTTTGAAGCAATCAATGAATCCTTAATTGAAGGATTTCGTTATTTTAGGAGTGGTTGACAATCTCATCATAACAAAACAATTCATTGACTATGGAAATAAATTGGCCCAAACAGCTAGAACCATTATTACAACAATACGGAAAACGCCAACACCCGCTGGATTATGGAAGCCGCTACCAATTGGTTGTGATGGTTGTTCTGTCTGCTCAGGATTCTGACAAACACATCAATGAAATTGCACCAGATTTTTTTAAGGCATACCCCGATATGGCGGCGCTATCCACGGCAGAACCGGACGATCTTCAACAATACATTGGTTCTGTGAGGAATTTTGGCAACAAATCGAAATGGCTGATTAAAATGTCCCAAATGGTAGGGCAAGATGAGAATATTCCAGGTACATTGGACGAACTGATCAAATTGCCCGGAATCGGTCGTAAATCAGCCAATGTGATTATTCGGGAGTCAGGCGACGAAGCAGAAGGAATTATTGTTGACCTGCATGTGTTGCGTGTGGCTCCACGCCTGGGAATTGCAGAGCAAGAAGAGAAGCCAAAGCCGGAAAAGATTGAAAAACAGCTAATGGCAGCTTTGCCGCAGGATCGGTGGAACGAAGCAGGGATGTCCCTCTCTTTCCTGGGGCGTGAGATTTGTCGTCCGACTTATCCTAAATGTACGGAATGTGTGATGAATACGGTTTGCTTGTATTATAAGGAGAATGGGGACGTCCAATCCAGTTAAAGTAGTGCTTCTAATGGTTGTATAAAAAAGAGCCGGAAGAAAATTCCGACTCTTCATATCTTAATTATTAACTTTTGTCTTTCAGCTAACTAATTATCGTCATTATCCTGCTTCACTGGTACCACAAATGCGCTATGCCTTGGAGCCGGCATTTCTGAATTCTCGCCTTTGACTGCTTTCCATACTACTTCATTCAGTGCCAAATCCGGAGCGGCATCTTCATGTGAGAAGTCGAAGGTGGCCGATAGTTTGCTGCTGGCATTAACGGCTACATTGCGCTTATTTAAATCGATGTTGGCCGGCTTATGAACATACGGTGAGAAATCGGGATGATCAGTAAAACATTTATACAGAGGTGTGGCTGCAGCATCATACTGGCTCATTGGCGGCAGGCCCAGAATCAATTCAATGGTCCGTAACACACCCGAAGTAGAATACATATCATGAATAACTGCGTCGCGCTTCACATACGGCCCGGCTACAAATACAGGAGAACGATGTGCATCCACATGGTCAGGGCCATTCTGTGCATCGTCTTCCAGCACAAAAACCACCGACTCTTTCCAGATAGGACTGTGCGAAAGGTGTTCCAGAAAACGGCCAAGCGCCAAATCGTTATCGGCTACTGCTGACCGTGGAGCAATACTTCCAATATGTTGTCCGCTGGTATGGTCGTTGGACAGCCTGATGGTGTTGAAATGGGGAACCGCATGTCGTACGACTAATGAATCGAAATCGTGTTCCCATGCATCTACCCGAACCTGGTCCGTGATGCCCAGGTTGAAGCCGGGCGATTTCGGACATATATGGCCTTTCAACGCTTTCAAGGATGTTTTTCCCATGTTGCAGAATTCGCCATAACTGCGATAACTGACTCCTGCCCGCTGGCAATAGTTCCAGATGTAACCATCGCGCGGGTAGCTGGCTTTCATCTGTCCTTCGTAACCGTAAGTTCCTCCGCGGTTGCCATAATAGGTTGGCCAGTTTTTTTCCACCACATCGGTGGCATAGGCAGCTGTACTCCAGTTGTGACCGTCGGCGCTTACCTCGGCATCGGTATAGAAATTATCCAATAGCACAAAATCATTGGCTATTGCATGGTGATTGGGGGTTACATTTTCTCCGAAAATGCAGAGTGAATCGACGCCGTTACCTTTCTTCACATCGCCCATTACCTGGTCGTAGGTGCGGTTTTCCTTGATGATGTAGAAAACGTATTTGATGGGTGAGATGTCTCCTTTTTTCCGTGGAACAGGATTTCCTTTTACTCCTGGAGCTTCTTTAGCTTTCTCTTCGTTAAACGGCGTGTTGGCGTAAACTTCGCGGGTATACTTTTTTAGCGTTACTTCATCCGGATCGTCGATAAATGACAATGCTCCTTTGAATAAGCCTGCAATGTACTGTAAATGTTTCTTGGCCGAAATTCCATGCTGGTAACCGCTATCGTCTTTTTTCGATACAGGTTGAGGTCCGTCAGGATTGGCCATCGATGAGAAGCCTTTTCCGTTGGTCACGAGGATTTTATTTCCCAGCGTTTTTACATTGGTCGGGTACCAGCCTACCGGGATGAAACCTTTGCTCTTGCTGTTTCCTTGTTCGGAAACGTCAAAAACAGCCAGACAGTTATTATCGGCATTAGCAATGTATAAGATCTTTTCATCCTTCGACAAAGCTACGCCATCAGTGGTCGAGCCTGTTAAACGGGTGGGGTAGAGCGCTGCCGAAAGTGTCTCGATAACCTTGTTTTTGGCGGTATTGATAACCGAAACGGTGTTGTCGTTCGCGTTAGCTACATACAGAATCGTGCCTTTCTTATTCAGAACTAACTCATTGGGATGGTTGCCCGTTTTGATTTCGTTGGTTATTTTTTTCTGTGCGGTATTGAAAACCACTACACGAGCTTTTCCCCACAACGAAACATACAGTCTCTTTTCGTCAGGCGACAACACGCAGCTGTATGCAATTCCCGGTAACGGAATGCTGTTGAGTATTTTTTTAGTAGCCAGATCAATCACATAAATGCGATTGTCTTCCTTGGTAACCGTATACAGGAACTTATCGTTTTTGGTAACCGTCATCCCGGTAGGACAGATTTTGCCCTTTGGCCACGGTTCACCCAGACGAATCGTGTCGGGAACACTTAATTTATTATTGTCCAGATGAAAATCCAGGATGATGTTGTCATATCCGCCAGATGCATACAGGTGTTTTTCATTGTGGCTGAAAGCCAACCCGTACCACGATTTCCCAACTACTTTGGTATCGAGTAACTTCTCGCGTTTTGGGTCAATTAATTGTATTGTTTGCGTGCTCTCGCCATTGTTCGTCACAGCCAGGTATTTCCCCGATTGACTGATTTGCATGTTCAATGGCAAATCTCCAAGTGTTAGTGCACTTCCGGCCGGACTTAGTTTCCAGCCGTTTGGTAATAACACCTGTTTTGCCTGACCGGTTGGTCCCGGTTCTTGCGCTGACACAGGTTCTGTCTGTAACAGAAATGTAACAACAGAAGCCAGGACAAGCCCGGCTTTGAAAAAATGATTCATTTTTGGATATGTTTTTAACTGCCTGACAGGCTAAAGATGATTTTTGCTCTAACGGTTAATCCGGTTTGTGAAGGAAGTTCCCTGATGGCTGCCGGGTTGGTTTCATTACTTCGTGATGCATACATCACAGGTCCACCGGAAACAGAGAATGAAAATCTTGAATTGTTAGGCACCAGATTAATTGAAGGTCCCACCAGTACTTTCGCACCGCCTTCGGCCTCGTCGGCCTGCCAGAGGCCTTCCAAATCTTCCCCAACGGCTTCGACTCCTCCATAAAGGCTGCCCATCAAACGATACTGGAAACCGAGACTCGTAATAATATCGATTTTGTCGCGGTAGCTAACCAATGGTTTTCCAAGCAATACGTTACCGCCAATATTCCAGCGTGAGGCCTCGTATGATGCGGTAATACGGCTTAAAATCGAATTCACACTGCTGAAATCCCGTTGCAGGCCCAGGCCCAATCCCAGACGTAAGCCGGTTGATTTTTTGCCACCAATAAAGTCACGCAAAACTTCTACCTGCTGCGAACTGACGACATCATTCTCTCCGGTAAAACCCAGTGATGCGTTGGCATACACGGTAAATTGGTGACCGAGGTATCCTTTTAATGCAAACTGTTGGCCAACGCCATCGTAGCCAAAGAGATCTTCTGAATTCTTACCGTAGCTGCTGGAGTAATCCACACTCCAGGACTGGTCGTCGGGAGTGAGTGTGGTAACTGAAAACGAGAATGGTTCCGGAGTCCGGTTGGATGGTGGGACAAACAGGTTGTTGTCATCGCCGGTTTGTGCCATCGCTGAGAAACTCAGGATTCCTGACAGGACCAGGAGCAGGAATTTTTTGTTCATACGACTGTTCATTTTGCTTGTAACTAGATAAGCCAATTATTAATAGTGCTTTGTAAACATTCGAAAGCAAACAGGGTTCCCTCTTTTTGATGTTATTGGGAACAAAGATACATTAAGTAAAATCATTCCACATAAAGGAACGGGAAACCATTTAATCTTTCGTAAAGTTTGAGTTAAAACAAAATGTCAAAAATGTTTTATTTCTCACTCATTTTCATGTAATCGAACACCAGATTACACATGGCTTTCACACCTGTTTTGAATCCGCTTTCATCAATAAAAAAACTCTGCGTATGGTGAGGGGGTGCGGTGTTGGGATCTTGTCCTAAGGGCATGCCCCCGATAAAGAAATAGAGAGCCGGAATTTCTTTGGAGTAGTATGCGAAATCTTCAGCATAAGTTGCTGCCGGATATAATTTGACATTATTCTCCCCAACTGAGGTCTGAAGGGACGGCAACATTTTTTGGGTAAGTGAAGGATCATTGAATAATACAGGGGTGAAATCGGTGTAGGGTAATTCTACAGTAGCAGTTGCGTCGTTGGCTTCAGCAGTTTTTTCTGCGATTTGATGAATTCGCGAATAAATAAGCTTTCCATCATCTTCACTTAAAGTACGCACTGTCCCAATCATTTCAACCTCGCCCGGGATAATGTTGGATCGGTTACCGCCTTGAATGGAACCGACTGTAACAACCGCTGCATTCTCAGTGAGATTAACGTTGCGGCTAACAATTGTTTGAAGTGAGTTGATAATTTGCGCCGACACAACAATGGGATCAACCGATTTCCATGGAGTTGCACCATGTGATGGTTTGCCCTTTACGGTAATTTTGAAGTCGCTCGATGCAGCCATTGTCCCTCCCGGTCGGTAACCAATTTTTCCTACCTCCAAATCCGATTTGATATGAAGTCCAAATATGACATCCACTTTGGGGTTGTCCAGTACACCTTCTTTTACCATCAATTTGGCTCCGCCTTCTTCTCCTTTGGGCGCACCTTCTTCGGCAGGTTGAAAAATGAATTTTACGGTACCATTTAAATCACTTTTCATTCCCGCTAATATTTCTGCTACGCCCATCAACATGGCAACATGTGCATCATGTCCGCACGCATGCATTACGCCTGTTTCTTTTCCGTTGTAGATCGTTTTTACTTTCGATGCAAAAGGGAGCGAGTTTATTTCTTCAATTGGCAGGGCATCCATATCCGCCCGAAGCGCAATGACCGGTCCCGGCTTAATTCCGCGTAAAATACCTACGACACCGGTTTTACCTACTCCGGTTTTTACTTCAATACCTAACTCTTGCAGATGTTTTGCAATGAGCGCGGCAGTATGAAATTCCCTGTTACCTAATTCGGGATGTTCATGAATATCTCTTCTCCACTCAATGACCTTTTTTTCAATCTTATCTGCAGCGGTATTGACTGTGGTGTGGTAATCCTGTTTCTGCGCTACAACGTTTTGACTTAGAATTGTGATTAAAACTAATGTGACGAACAGTTTCAGTTTTTGCGGAATTGTTTTTGGATTCATTTGTTTCGGTTTAGTTTATGGTTGTTGAAGCGCTCCGGATGACGGTTCCGATAATCCAGCCAACAATTAGTTAGGTCTTCATTATGAAGAGTTATACGATCATCGTGAGTTAAGTTACATGTTTTGTTGGATAACTGGCTGTTATGAGTCAAATTGTGTAGAAGTAGGGTGGTGTCTTTCCGTGAAACCTGGAAATTGAGGGATTTAAAATTAAGATAGGTTATTCAGTGTTGACAATTTGCTCGAATATGACCTCAATGGATTGATTAAGATGCCATTAGTTGAGTCGATGTCAGATGTCAAAAGAACTTTTTCTCCAATTGTATTCAGCCTTTCTCAACCGGTCCATTATCGCTTTGCCAATTCCAACTTCAGCAACCGGTTCGGCGACAATGATTTCTATTTCGCTGTCATCCTCGAAAGTATGCATGGCATCGAACATGTTCACGGCATACTCTTTTAAGTCATTATTTTCAGACATCCTGATGACTTTCCGGTACCCGGTTTCATATTTCCTGGTAAACGATAAAAAACCCGCTTTGCTTTTATCAATATCCCTATGAATGCTTTCATCGGCAACGATCATCTTTTTCACCGGACTGTAATGCGATTTAACCATTCCCGGAGCAACAACCGATTCTGTTTTTTCGGTATCGTCAAACGGTAAAACTTCTTCAATGTCCTCTTTGGTAATGATTCCGTTGCGTAAAATCCGGAACCCTTCTTCAGTTAGTTCAATGATGGTCGACTCGATGCCAACGGTGGTTTTCCCTCCGTCCAGAATGTAATCCACGTTAGGTAATTGCTTTTTTACATGCCTGGCTGTTGTGGGACTGATGCGGCCAAATTTGTTGGCACTGGGAGCGGCAATCGGGCGACCTGACTTTCTGATAAGTTCAAGGGCTATTTCGTTGGCAGGCATGCGAATCCCAACGGTGGGTAAGCCAGAGGTAACAATATCGGGAACGAGTTGGCTTTTGGGTAACACCAGGGTTAATGAGCCGGGCCAGAATCTCTCTGCCAGTTGGTAAACCCGCTCGTCAACTGCAACGGTCAGCTTTTTTAGGTCGTCGAGATCGGCAATATGGATGATTAACGGATCGAACGAAGGGCGTTCTTTCAATGCAAAAATTTTGGCGACGGCCATTGGGTCAAGAGCGTTGGCTCCCAATCCGTAAACCGTTTCGGTGGGAAAGGCAACGAGTTTTCCTTCCTGAATCAATTGAGCCGCCAGTTCCATGTTATTTTGTCGATCCATGCTTCTTCTTTCCAATTTCGAAATGTTGCCATAACGACAACACTCCTTCGCAAAGGTTCATTATTCCGGCTGCAAAAATAGCATAAGTAAGAGTACCGGAAAAATAATCCTCCGCTTTACAATTTGGGAATGTTTAAATGCACGCTAATGTCTTGAGATATGGTTAGTTGGTGATTTCAAAGAGATTTCCTGTCAAGGTACACGACGATTGAAGCAGGATAAAGCCTTTGACGTACTGGAACGGCAATTTTTCATACCACGTGTTAGCGTTTCGTGCTTTATTGGCCCCTCCATATTATTTAGTGTTTTTCCGCAGGTTTATATGGCAAGTGAGAGTCATGAAGGACAATTTTTAATTTGCCTTCTTTATTTTTCACATACGCAAAAGAATATTCTACTTTAACTTCATCTCCACCTTTTGCGGGTGTGAAATAATAATTTCCCATGGCTACTGCTACATTTCCATAGATTTTTGTTCCAATATTTTCTCAGCGAACACTTGCACTTAACGGTCACTTGTATGTGGTCGGGCGGTCCCGATCCCGAAGCCCATCGGGATGGGGCTATCAGACCCGCAGGAAAGTGGGGACGAGGTCTGACTTGTCAGACCGCTAAAACCCCCGCCTGCCATATACAATTCCTAAGTTTACATTTTCTTATCTTTTTAAAATTAACAGAAAGAACGAAAGAGTGGAATAAGGTTGAGATGCAATTTAGGCCACCAGAGCCTGTCAACAAAGATTATCCCCACTCTTTTACTACAGAAATATGGTCAGTTCTCTGGGCCGTTAAGCCTGCTTTTAGGAAGTTATATTACCGTAGTTTCGTTCCTTCGCAATCAAAATATTATGAATAAAATTAATCATTTTGTGGGAGTTGATATATCGAAAGACAAATTTGATGTTTGGGACAGTAAAGCCGGACATCGTTCTTTTGCTAATCAACCCAAAGGGTTTCGAGAGTTTACCAAACAATTATCATCCAATAGTTTTTGCGTTATGGAAGCTACCGGCAGCTACTATCAGCAGCTTGCTATGTATTTATACGGGCACAAGATCAGCCTGGCCGTAGTTAATCCTATTTCCATCAAGCGTTTTATCCAGATGAAGTTACAGCAAAACAAGACCGATAAAAGTGATGCGCGCATGATTGCTTTATATGGACAGGAACAGCCCGGATTATCACCATGGATTCCGGCACCGGAATATATTACACAATGCAAGCAGCTTCAGCGGGTGACTGTTATTTATTTAAAACAGAATACCTCGTTAAAGAACCATATCCAGAGCCTGGAAAGCCGGGGAGTTAAGAGCGGCATACTTATGCGTTCGCTAAAGCGGCAACTCAAACAGGTACGCCAGGAAATAGCGTTGCTGGAAGCAGAAATGCAATCGCTGATACAGCAATATGATGCAGATCTGTTTGTTAATCTATCCAGCATTCCGGGGATTGGGAAAAAGACAGCAGCTTTTCTTATTGTTTTAACCAATGGCTTCCGTGATTTTGATAATTATCGGCAGGTGTCTTCATTTTGTGGCTTATCTCCCACAGAGCATTCATCGGGGAGCAGTGTAAAAGGTCGTTCACGTATCAGTAAACGAGGTAATCCTTATATCCGCAACCAGTTGTTTATGTGTAGTTTTACAGCGAGTCAATGTAATCCGCAGTGTCAGTTGCTTTATCAACGCCTGGTAAATAAAGGAAAATCGAAAAAACTAGCCCTGATTGCCGTGTGCAATAAACTGATAAAGCAATCATTTGCCGTTGCTCAATCAGGAATACCATACGATCCGGCCTATCGAAGTCGTATGGTTTGTCAATAATTTTTCTTTTGGAACAGCCCCCAAAAAAACAGGTTGTTTTAAAAGAAAAATTATGGGGTGAGGCTTGCTTTTTAGCTCAGTTCTTTGTTAGCACCAGTTATTTTTTATTTCTAATTATCTCAAATAATTTTTTTACTTCGTCTGGAACTTGCTCTGTATAAAATTGATGCCTCTCAATTTCTTTATTGTCTTTCAAAAACTCAATTGAATAAATAATTTTCCTGTTTCGCTCCAGACTATTTTGACTATTTGTCAAATTGTAAAGACTTTTAATCAGTGGTGTAATTGTTTCCCAATTTCTTTTTTTAATTTTTATTGCAGTCCGGTACTTTTCTCCTTTGACATCTAAATAGTTCATTATCGGAGTTATATAGTATATCTTCTCTTTTTTTATGTCAATTTCATATTTCTCAGTCAGCAATGTAGAATCTCCGTTATATGAAATTATGAGCTTGTTAATCTCATCATTCTTTGTGTGAGCAGACAATATTACACTGAATAAGGTCAAAATGATAATGATTGCTATCTTTTTCATAATTGGTGCTAACGGTTGGTACATGTTGTCGGGGCGGATTTCGGAGAGCGTTCCTGTCCGAAGGACATGGAACTGCGATGCGAGAATTGAGCTTGCGAAATCGGCGAAGCCAATCCGTAGTTGGCGTACCACCAAGCCCGCCCTGCAATATGTACTGTGTTAGCGGCTGCCTTTTTGTTGGTCCGGATTTTCTATTTTTAAAGTCAGCAGAGAGTTTCATTTTCTTTTGTTTTTTTAGGTTTCATTGTTTTGTAATTCTCAAAGATTCCATCATATCGTTTACAATTTGAGCAGCTTTTGAAAAATCTCCACCGGTCAAGATTGGGGCATTAATTATCAAAATTTTGTCTCCAATAACTGTTGTTGCGAATAATTGAATTTCCGTTTGTGAGTCTACCTGAGTCGGGATTTTACCAACTTTGAAATACCAAATAAACCACCCTTTTGATTTTGTCACAACCCACTGATTATTGGGATTTATTACTTCTACACCTAAGTCATTCTTAAAATACTCCAATTCATATTTTGAATAATTGTCAAGTAGCACTTTCTGGTTATTTAGATTTTCTCCCTTTGTATCTTTGTTATACCCGTCATATTTTAATGACATAATTTGTATTGTCTGACTATCTATTGTCACAAAATTATCTTGTGGCAAAACTTTCACCTCACGCTTTAATGGAAATTTTACTGTCATTGAAGAACTTGAGCAAGTCAATTCATTGTCGCCTTTTTGCATTTGTAGCTTAGTATCAACTGGTGCAAATGAAATTTGTCCATTTACTACAACTGTAAATAGTCCTATCTGAATTATTATAAAGAATGCACTTATAATACTTTTCGTTGTCATTGTATGGTCTTATTAATTGTCAATTCAATATTTGCTTGTTTCAAATTTGCTTTGTCTGAATTCAAGGTTGCCGCTAACGGTCACTTGCAAGTTGTCGTTGCGGATTTCGAAGAGCGTCAGTGTCCGACAGTGTAAGCTTCCCTTTTTCAGGACAATCTAAAATTAGATTTTTATTCTTTTTCATAGCCAAATTCTGAAAGCTTTTTCAATGTGATGGTTTGGTTCTGTCAAGGGCGACTGAGGCACGAAGTCGTTTATACACTCTTGACAGGTTCATGAATCACATTTTCTTTGCTTTTCGGTTTTTGGTTTTGCATTGCCTGCGCATACCCTACCGGTGTCATTCCCCCTAAAGAGTCATGCGGCCTCTTATGGTTATAATCGAATAACCATTTCTCAGTTTCTTCCCGGACTTCATCCAACGACTGGAAAAGGTAAGCATCCAATACCGTCCTTCGGTAGGTTCCGTTCAAGCGTTCCACAAATGCATTCTGTGTTGGTTTTCCTGGTTGGATATGTAAAAGCTCTATTCCTTTTACTTCGCTCCATTCTTTCAATAAACCGGCTATAAACTCCGGGCCATTATCCATTCTTATTTGTTTTGGTTTACCCCTGCGTTTTATCAAATGGTTTAAAACGTACACCACTTTACTGCTCCGGATAGAGTGGTCCAGCTCGACATGGAGAGCTTCCCTGTTGAAGTCGTCCATGATGTTAAAACTCTTTATCTTTCGCCCATTTTCAAGGGCATCGTGCATAAAATCAATCGACCAGCAATGATTGATACTCTCCGGTATGCCCAAGGGGACTTTTACCCTGGCAGGAAGCCGCTTCCTGACCTTTCTCCGCATGTTTAAATTCATCAGGCAATAAACCCTGTATACCCGTTTGTGGTTCCATTCGTGGCCTTCCAGGCGTAATCGCCCATAAGCCTTCCAAAATCCTTCGGTTGGATGGTCTTTGGCTTTTTCAGACAAGGCTTCGATCAGTTCTCCATCATCCTTGTCCGTTTGATAATAATAAACCGAACGGCTCAAGTTTAAAACACGGCACGCCCTGCTTATGCCGATTGACGAATCTGAACTGACCTCTTTTGCGATATCCCGCTTTTCACAAGGCTTCAAAGCTTTTTTTCGATGATCTCCCTGGCCAATTTTAGATCAAGTGCCTGTTCGGCGTACATCATTTTCAACTTGCGATTTTCTTCCTCCAGTTCTTTCAACCTTTTCAACTCAGAGGCTTCCATGCCTCCATAACGCTGCCGCCATTTATAAAACGAGGCCCTGCTAACGCCGTGGTCACGGATGATTTCATCTACGCTTTTCCCGTTCTCGTACTCCTTCAATATCGAGGAGATTTGCTGTGGTGTGAATCTTTTCCTTTTCATTTTACAGTTTAAAATTAATCCTTATTTGTCTACTTTTAAACTGTCCGGTTTTCGGGGAAGCTTACACTATCAGCAGCTTGCTATGTATTTATACGGGCACAAGATCAGCCTGGCCGTAGTTAATCCTATTTCCATCAAGCGTTTTATCCAGATGAAGTTACAGCAAAACAAGACCGATAAAAGTGATGCGCGCATGATTGCTTTATATGGACAGGAACAGCCCGGATTATCACCATGGATTCCGGCACCGGAATATATTACACAATGCAAGCAGCTTCAGCGGGTGACTGTTATTTATTTAAAACAGAATACCTCGTTAAAGAACCATATCCAGAGCCTGGAAAGCCGGGGAGTTAAGAGCGGCATACTTATGCGTTCGCTAAAGCGGCAACTCAAACAGGTACGCCAGGAAATAGCGTTGCTGGAAGCAGAAATGCAATCGCTGATACAGCAATATGATGCAGATCTGTTTGTTAATCTATCCAGCATTCCGGGGATTGGGAAAAAGACAGCAGCTTTTCTTATTGTTTTAACCAATGGCTTCCGTGATTTTGATAATTATCGGCAGGTGTCTTCATTTTGTGGCTTATCTCCCACAGAGCATTCATCGGGGAGCAGTGTAAAAGGTCGTTCACGTATCAGTAAACGAGGTAATCCTTATATCCGCAACCAGTTGTTTATGTGTAGTTTTACAGCGAGTCAATGTAATCCGCAGTGTCAGTTGCTTTATCAACGCCTGGTAAATAAAGGAAAATCGAAAAAACTAGCCCTGATTGCCGTGTGCAATAAACTGATAAAGCAATCATTTGCCGTTGCTCAATCAGGAATACCATACGATCCGGCCTATCGAAGTCGTATGGTTTGTCAATAATTTTTCTTTTGGAACAGCCCCCAAAAAACAGGTTGTTCTAAAAGAAAAATTATGGGGTGAGGCTTGCTTTTTAGCTCAGTTCTTTGTTGTGTGTATGTGCTTTTTATTCATTTCTTGTATAACTCTACGGGATAACTGGTTAAAAACCCCCAGTTGGAATCATTTTTAGAATCCAATTCAAGCTTTTTATCCTGATTTCTGTTTTTCAATTTTTCAAATGCTTTATTCGCTACTTCCTGGTCAACGGTATAGAACCAATAGTTTCTGGCTCCGCCATAAGTCTCTACTAGAATTACAATTCCATTTTTATTTTGGTCAAAAAGACTTACCACCTCTCCGTCAAAGTCAATTAGCGATTTGTTATAGTCAGATGTCGGCAGTCCATTATCTTTCACACTTTCAAATTCGTGAGTAATACAAATAAGTTTAGGATATTTTGATTTGTATTGCCAAATATCTTTATAGTTCGGAAATCTCAGATAAAGTGGTAGCCCATCATATTCTGTATTTGTCGTTAACCATTCCATATTTTCTATCTGTTTATTTTGGCTAAATGAAACGATGGTAAAACCCATCAAAAGCAAAGTCAATATTTGTTTGAGTTTAAGTCTCATTTTGTCTTTTCAGCATTACACACAACGCTTTAGGCTATGTGCAGTGCGGGACAACAAAGCTTCGCCTTTTCAGTCCCAGTTGTGAGCCAAATCTTTTATTTACATTTCCCTATTTTACCAAATCAAAGATTTGGCGGACTTAGAAAAGTGTAATTCTGCCAGATTCCCAATTAATGCCCGCATTGCATATTAGCCTTTGTTAGGTGCTGGCATTATTTAAGTTTTCATTTTTTATTTTATTGAAGAAAATCACTATAAAAATAATCGGTATTATTATTAATAAATGATTTATAAATTTTAAGTCGACATTTCTAAAATCAGTCAAAATCGAAAGTATAAATTGTCCAAATACACCGATTATAAAGGTTAAAGCATAGTTTTTTAAATACTCAATTTGTTTGATTTCAAATTTCTCAATATCCATTATTCTATTAAAAAACACGAAATATAAAATCAAATTTATCAATGTTAATACGAGTATAATTATTAAAAATATTTTAGTCATTTGAAACGCTGTCACGATTGAAAGTGAAGCTAATATAATCAATATTGAAATCATGGATTTAATTAACCCGTCCAGATGCAATTGATTATAATATTTTACGAGTACTCTCCAAAGCACTGTAAACATGATAATATTACAAATCATGTTCAAGCTATTCAGAATCAGTGCAGTTGTTTTATTGTCAAATTGTATTAGAACTATAAATATACCTATCAATTGAATAAAAATCAGTAGTAAGCTAGCTAGTATTCCTATATTTAGTATTCGTTGAGTCATTTATTTTGTAATTATCAGGCTGTCTTTTGCTTGCACCTAACGGTCACTTGTATGTGGTCGGGCGGGATTTCTGGAAGAAATCGTGTCAGACCCGCAGGAAAGTGAGCGAGTGGTCTGACTTGTCAGACCGCTGAAACCCCCGCCTGCCATATACAATTTGTTATGGCCAGTTATTTATTATTCAATGTTTTATAGATTAAAATTGTCATAATTATCAAAGGAATAAAAATCATTCCTAACTCAAAATAGACTTTACCAAATCCACTCAATCCACTTTTTAAGGTAAGATATGTCCGAGAGTTTACTTTTAATGAAAAACTACGAACACGTTGATTCGGAATATTTAATTTTTTACTATCCTGTCTTGCAATATCTAAAGTTATGTTGTCGCCTTTCTTTGATGTCAAGTAGAAATTTTTTCTGTCATAAGGGAAATAACTTACTTGAAAATAGCATGGATATTCGTTTAGATAAATATGATATGTTGAGTCACTTTCTGTTTTCTTAATTCTCCGTGAATAGACTAATTCCCGAGTTATATTTTTTAGTGTTCCCTTTATTTCAATAGTATCATTTTCTCCACTAACCGAAGGCCTGTCAAAATACAGAAAGATGCCCGCAACAAATACGCAGAATAAGAAGAAGACGAATCTTCCATTTTTTGAGTTCCATATTTTAATAAAGGCTTTTTTCATTTTTTCATAATTGGCCATAACGTTTCGCGGTAAGCCACGTAAGGATTTCGAAGCTCCTACTTTTCATACCGTAAACTGTTTCTTTCTTATTCATAATTTCAAAGATAGCAATTTAAACCTTATGGGGCTTGACCGTGGGTTGTGCCCCGTATTTTATTTTTCTTTATTATCGTTTAACCTATCTTTCAAAATAAGCAATGATTCTAAATAATTTTCGTCTTTATTGGACTTCGACAGACCAAAAGTAACTAATCCAGTAGGCAAATATGTCAATCGCACTTTAGTCATTGGGTTGTTTATAAAAATGATATCTGTGTTATTTGTATCTGAATCAGCAATCAATTCCATTTTTAAATTTTCTCTTTTGAAATATCCTTCCAGGTTTGAAATTTCATCTCTTATTCTTTGAGTCCTCTCAAATTCATTCTCAGGAATATATTCCAAAAATAAATCAGACTGAACTCTACCAATTTCATTTAATGAAGTCAAATGATAATTGTTTACATAAACCCAAAATTCATTTTTAATCTGTGAATCTTGTTTTAAAACTAAATTTTGTGTCCCATTATTTGTAATCAAATCAATCTTTATTGCTTCAGTTGGGCTTGAATGATGAGCAGTCAATCTTTTAACTTTCTTTAATTCGTCAATGATTAATTCCGGATTAACAGGAATCCTGTCATTTATTTTTATCTGAATTTTCTCATGGTTTATATTAATAAATTCAAATAAGTTTTGACGAACTTGTTTTTGAAATATTTCAGAAAATCCAAATCCACAAGCAAAAATTAAAAACGTTGAAATAAAAAATATGACTCCAAGTCGTTTGTATTTCTGATCAATCTTGGTAAACTGACTGGAGAATAAAATAAAGAATCCTATTAATCCTAATAGAAAACTTACAATCATTAAGTAATAAAATCCAGTTAAAATATTATCGAAAAAATTTAACATAATGCTGCGTTCAATATGGGGCACAACGGTAAATTGTATGAGTAGTGGCAGATTGCGTGGCACTTAACTGTCAAACCGCTACGCAGTTTGAGCGGGCTACAAACGTTGATATTTAGTACTTTCCCTGCCATTACTTATACAAAATGTTGTACACAGTTCTTCCTTATTCAATTAGTTTTTTAATCCTTTTCAGCGTATTGTAAGTATTTGGTTTTATTTGAACTAGTTTCTTCGCAATAGCAGTTGAAAAGGTAATATCAACATGTTTTAATGCTCCAAATCCAAGACTTAGTTGTTTCTTACTCATTTTTGTGGCTTTTTTTGCCACATGATAATGACTAAGATGTGTTAAAACCTTTTTAGTTAAAATAGGTTCTTCTTCAATCTTACTAATTTCACGTATTGTTTTGCCTAAAACATCAAACTGTAGAAAATCAATTTCATTTAAGATGTTTTTTTCATGCCAAATTCTGTTCAAAATTCTGTTTGCTAATTCTCTGTCAATCTCTGCAATTTCGCTTAAACCTTTTGATATTATTTTTATTTCTAATTCCTTACATTTATTATAAATTTCATTCTCTCCTAAATTATTAATGACATCAATAATTTTATGTTCTTCAATTAGAGAAATTTGATTTAATAGCTCTGCTGCTTTATCAAATTGTTTTTCTTGTTTAAACTTAAAAGATAAACTCGAAGTATCGAAATTGGCAAGCAATTCTTTTGCCCTTGGTTTATCAATAGATTTTAAATAAAACAAACATCTTTTGATGTCATTTAATCCGTAATTATTAGATTCACTTGCTAGTATGCCTAAATTTATTTTGGAGGAATTGAATATCGTATTAGCATAACTTGGACTCAAACTAGATAAAGCCATAAGCCCATCTGAGAACTCGCGTAATTCAGAAGTAGAGGCAATGCGAATAATTTCATTTTCTGAATAATTGAAAAGCTCGGATGTATATTTACGATTGACTTTATAAAGAGAAATAAAACCTGTAGTTATGCCAATAAAAGGAGTGTCATTCATAGATGATAAAAGAGGTTCAAAACCGATTTCCCTAATAAGTTTTCTTGTCCTTTTATATTTACCTGATTCAATAGAAAGTAATTCATTAAGAGAATGGCAAATAACATCAAATTTAACATTCACAATACTTGTTATGATTGTTTCAGCTTTGATTTTTAAATAGATGTCATTTACTAAACTGTTTTCGGTTTCATTCTCGACATTATGCATTTCTTTCAATGTACGACTTAAAACATTAATTGGCTGTTGTTCTAGAAACATTAAAAACTCATCTGTACAAAGGACTTCATTCAATAATTCAGATGATAAACTTTGGGAAATATTAGCTAAACGACTAAAAGTGATTCCAATCTCTTTGTATTCGTTTGTTTTGATATTTTCTTTTAAAATATCAGCTATATCAATAAGTAACTTTTTAGTTTTTCCTAAGTTTATACTTTTTAGATAAGTAAGAATCAAAACAAGTCTGTCGTATGGAAGACTTGAATAATCGAAAGCCGTTATAACTTCTTCATTAATTGACAAACATTTATTCGTTTGAATTCCTGACCTGTCTACAAGTTTTAACCAATGTAGTGTCTCTACTATTTTGAAGAAATCGATTTGTTCTTTAGAGAAATCAAAGAAACTCACAGGAATCCGATAATATAATTTCTCAACATATTCACGGTAACCTTTACATTTAGCGAGTAAATGAAAACTTTGAGCAACAAAATAAGGATTAGATTTTAAAATTTTCTCCAGTATTGTCTTCTCATCAATGCTATCAACAAGCTCTTTAGAAAGTTTTTTGTTTTTTAAGAACTTATCAGCTTCCAATAAAATGCTCGATATTTCTAAATAATTATATTGTTTAAATCCATTTTTGAATTCGTACAATTGAAAATTTCTATAAATTTTATCGTAACCAAATTCAGCTAAAACATTAACTGATTTAAGCATATTTCTTATATCAGAATACCTCAATTCTTTTTTCAATAACTCAACTGGATAACTTTCAAAGATTTCTGAAGCAAATTTTATAGAGGTTATTCTTTTTATGTTTTGCAACCCTTTAGCAAATCTGCTCAAGGACGTTTTTTGTGATTTGTCTATTAACAAAGGTTTGATTTTCTCAATAAAACCTTTGCTATCCTGTAATTTATACAAAAGTAAAATCCCTTCTGTTAAACTTAAAAACTCTTCATCAGAAGTAATTTCAGATAAATATTCAATCGGAAACTTTTCTTGTAGAATTGCAAAAAGTTCTGAATTAGCATTTTTTGTTTCATTTAAATAGAACGTTATTGCTGAAAATGGAATATCATTTAATGAATTTGAAAAGTACTGTGGAAGGGTAGAGTTAAATTCATCAAACTTGTTAGGTAAATATTCTTTAATAAAAACCGAAATTTTAATTAATGTGAATATGAATGAACTGTCGCTTGTAAAAAAGTCCTTTAAGCGTTCATTTTCTATAATAATGGTTTGTAAATATTCAGGGAAAACTTCTGGATTAACTTCTGGAATTATTCTTAAAAGGTCTCGTAGAGGCTTTGAACTTGTTGTTTCAAAGATAAAATTATCAGGATTCGAATAATATTCGAAAACCTGATTTTTGATAGAGACATTTGAAAATAAAGTTTTTAAAAGTTTGTGATTTGAATTAACATATAATGATTTAAAAACGGTTGGAGACTCTTTGCAATCAGTATCTGTTAAGTATTTCGAAAAAATCTGAACTTCATATGCTGCTATTTGATAACTATTGAATCCTTTATTTCTGTAAAAACTTTCACTAATGAGTTTCGCAAAATCTGAATGATATAAGTTATATAAATCCCCGGAATATGGTTTAGCAATTAGTTCATTTTCTCTAACCAAGTCTTCAAAGTCAGCCCTCGCAATCATGCTTCCATACATAATCGGAATTTCGTATTGATTGATTATTGCAATTTCTTTTAAACCTTCATATTTTCTATGGTTGTAATTTTTCAGGACTAACTCATTAATTTTAGTAAATTCTATTCCTGTTAAACTTGATTCATCAACACTTTTTAAATATTCTTCCAAAAACAAAAAATTCCTTCCTGTGGCTTTGATTAATTTCTCAATGTCAATATTTTGGTTTGTGTGCTTTTTTAATATCCCAAGGTATTTTTCTTTAAAATCAGCATCATTCTTATAATCAAGTTTCCTTTCCTCTAAGTTTTCATGTTCAAACAGAGCTTTCGCATCTAGCTCAATTTTTTTGTCAATAATTCTACTCTCGAATATAAATTTTATGTTTTTGTATTTTGCTTGGTAAATAAGTATATCATTAATTAATGAAAGGTTATGGTGCGCCTTACTAAGCAAGCAGAAAACAGAAGAATTTTCTCTTCCAATATCAAATAGATTTAAATCTTGAAAAGTAGTATTAGTATTTATTTCATGAAATAAAGTTAAAAATCCATTTTCTTCCAGAATGTCAGCTATTTGCCTTGACAACGTAGTTTTTCCTTGAGATGATTTTCCAGTCAAAAAGATGAAATTTCTATTATCTGAATATAAAAATTGACTTGTAATTTCATCAATCAATTTGTTCTCATAATTGGTAAAAAAGAAATGTGCAGAATCGGTCTTAAAAGGGTAGTCTACAAATCTTATAAATTTGCCGTAATCTCTGTCCTTGTTTAATGCTCGTACTTTAAACTCGTTTAAAACAATGTTATGAAAATCTTTGAATTCAAAATCGCTTAAATGTTGGTTCTCTTCTAATTTCTTTTCTAGATGTTCTCTAAATTCGTGAATTACTGAAGTTTCAAATCCATTGTAAGTTAAAAAACTAGGTTCTATTTCTTCAATTACTTTTCTGCACTTTTCTATAATAAGTTCCGAAAGCTCTTGATTTCCAAGCAAATTAAATTGCCAATTAATTTTTGATAAGAACATTTGCCAATCTTCATCTGAGAGATTTTTTATTTCAGCAATAAACCCTTTGCGTTCTTTATATTTAAGTTCGTAATATGGAACTATAGTTTCTTTTACTTTTTCAATTACAGAATTTGTAATTTCTCCATTTTGCAGATACTCTAGTACAGAGTGTTCAAGATTTTTATTATCACTTTCTGTGTGACCAGCAGTTGAATAAAATGAAAAGGTTATAGCCCTAGTTTTATACTGAATATGTGTATCAATAAAATTGACTAAAGTATTTTTAATAGCATCGCTATTTATTGAATGTGGAGCTGAGTAGTTTTTAACTTCCTCAATTTTATCGTCATTATTTACTTGACAGAATACATCTCCGATTTTTTCAGTTGCAATAAATATTCTTGATTCCTTTCCATTTTTTAAGATAGCATCAAGAAAGACATCTATAGCCCTCAAAGTCTGAAGCTTGAATCCTTTTCCTGATTGAGTAGTGGTATCTCTCATTTTTTGTTACTTATCTTCTACGGACGGTTTTTTTTGAATTGTGTACAACGTATGTGTATATAACAATTGTATATATATCCCTTATATGTGTCTTTTATGTAATTCATTGTAAATCTACTTTTTATCTTGTAAAAACACGTCCAGCGGACTTTTTATTTTTGCAAGAGACGATTGGCTTACGTGGGTGTAAATTTCTGTTGTTTTACTCGATTCATGTCCTAAAATTGTTTGAATGTATCTTATATCAACGCCCTGCTCCAATAAATGGGTAGCAAATGAATGTCGAAGCATGTGAGGAGTAACCCTCTTTTTAATTCCGGATTTTTCAACCGCTGATTTTAGTATATGGGCAATACTTGTTGGGCTGTATTGTCTTCGTCCCGGCCCCTCAAATAACCAATAGTTTGGTTTATGTTTCTCCAAATACCTATGCAAAATAACACTAACCGAATCCGACAAAATACTCGTCCGATCTTTTTTGCCCTTACCACCTCGAATATATAAAATATGCTTATCAAATTGGATATCCTGTATGCGCAAATTAATCAACTCTCCACGCCGCAAACCAGCCGAATAAATGATACTCAATATCGCTTTGTGCTTAATGTTTTCTGATGCTTGTAGAATAGCCAAAATCTCATTCTCCGAAAGCACCTTGGGCAAAACTAATCCCTTGCGCGGTCGTTCAATATCATAAAATTCACGAGGCCCACCTAATACTTTTTCATAGTAGAATTTGATGGCGTTAATACGCTGATTCTGCTGGCTTGCAGAAATCTTCTTTTCTCGTATCAACCACAAAATATATCGGTTAATCTGTTCCTTGGTCACATTTTTCAAATCATATTTCCGAAACATCGTTGCAAAATCGCGCATGTAGCTGATGTAAATCTTTCGGGTATTATCGCTGTATCGCTTTTGCTCCAACATTTCCAGGTATCCCTCAGGAAGGTTAACCTTCTGAGTGTTTCTGTTATCAATTTGATTATTAGGTTCCTTTTTCGGTTCGGTGGCCTGTGTTTTCAACCCCGAATAATCTACGTAGGCCATCCCTTTCAATGCTTCAAAAAAGGTATGTAAATCAAACTGCTCCTCCGGAACATACCAGCATCCCATCGTTTGGCTCCAGCGGGCACCGGCTTCCTGCTTCACGCGGTCAATCAGCTGCTGGTCGTAGTCAAACCGTAGGGTGACCACCATGTTATCACGGTGTCGGGCTTTTTCAAGTACGATGGTCCGGTATGTTTCCATTTTGTTGGTCGTTAAGGCATTTCAAGGTAGTAAAAAACTTCCTGAAATTGGTTTTCAGTTTCTTATCCGGGGCTACTTTTTAGCTCTTTCATTTTCCGTTCGCATACCAGATTGGTACGTTCACCATAGAAAAACGACCGTTCGTCAAAATTTTTAGCATAAAAGCTATTTTTTACATAAGTTAAGACTCATTCGTTCGCAGGACAGAAAAACGGAAACTTTATCGGGATGTCGGAACAGCGGGGCAGGAAAGCCTGATACTTTCTTTTTTCATTTCCGGAACGAACGTGAGCGTTCTTTGAAGAACCTTTATGGTATTACCAATGATAAACGGGTTCCGATGGGGCATTCTATCCGTCAGGAGAGCTTGCCAACACATTTTCGTACCATCGGATCGGTTAAGGACTCCCCGGTTTATCGTCAGGAGATAAGCCAGCGGTTTCAGGGCTGGCAGACAGGCCTTCAGGACTAACGGGAATTGATTCAGGACAGGTAAAAATCCTTTCAGGGCACATGAAAATCTTGTCAGGAGAACATGAAAACACGTAAGGACTACTTTTTTCTCATCGTTACAGTTGTCCTGAAGAACTACCGAGCGAATCTTAGAAGCTGGCGACCTGTCCTGACGAGCTTTTGAGATGTCCTTAAGAGCTTTCAGGTTGTCCTGAATGACCGGTAAGTTGTCCTGATGAGCATTCGATGGAATCTTACGACCTGTTGAGTTGTCCTGACGAGCATTCATGCTGCCCTTAAGGAAACGGGACTCGTCCTGACCGCACTTCAAGCGCTGTACAGTTGAAAATGCGGGATAGTGTTCCCGGAAACCATACCTCTCCCCCGAAAATACAACGGAAACGGATTTCCATCCATTTTCGGGATGTACTATACCGAAGAACAGTTGTTTCTTCGCGAATACGAACGACGATGCAATCCTTCACCAACGGATTGCTGACTAACAACTAACATTAAAAATCTGACTACATGGCATCAGAAAACACTAATTTTTCTTTTGGTTATGCCGAACTAACCCAGCGTGGCGACCACATGGTGTACCTGTACACCCGGGATAAGGAGGTTTTTCTCTCCCTTGGGTTTTCTCCTGCATACGAAACCGAGTTGGCCAACAAGGTTCAGGAGAATAAGGACATTGAGCCTGACGATTACTGGCAGGGAGTACTCAAAATGAAACGGACAGCAGAAAAGAACAGCCGCGGTGCATTGCGGCGTTCGCTTGATATGTTCGAACTGCGTATTGGGCTGTTATTTGAAGACGGTTCGCCGGAATTGCAGAGCTTTCGTTTTACTGCTACATCGGCCCTGAAGAATGATGAACTGGTACGTTACGCGCGTGGACTGGTAAAAACCACCGAGCGATACAGTGAACTGATTTCCACTGCTGATGGTATGCAGGTATTTATCGATGGTTTGAATGCAGACTGTGATGATTTGGATAACGCGATTGACGAAGTGAGAAAAGTCGTTGATCAACGCGATGAAGCTAGTCTAAAGCGGCTTCAGAAAGGCAAAGAGTTATATGCTATGATTTCCAAAGTGTGCGATGCAGGCAAGCGGTACTGGAATGGAGTCAATGAGGCGTATTACAACGACTACGTCATTTACGGCTCGTCGACGCCGCTGCCGCAACCTGAGGAGGAAGAAGAAACGCCGGCTGAAGGTACTGCTACCGACACCACATCAGGTGACGAACCGGTTGTATAAAATTTGCGTAACGACTGGATGAAATGAATCACCCCGCTGAAGAAGATTCGGCGGGGTGTTTTTTGATAATGAACCGAGCCTGAAAGGTTCCGGAATTTCAGACCTTCGGCCTGTTCCAGGTCCACCTGCCAGCGTAGTGATGATAATTTTTCGACCCCGGCTGGGGTCAAATATTGTTAGCCCGGGGTGTAACCCCGGGGATAGGAGGCATTGCGGGAAGCTAGCGGTCGCGAGAAGGCATAGATTGAATCGGTTTTGGTTGTTTCGACCGCAATGGAACAGGACCTTATAGCAAGTTGTCAAATTATCTGCGCTCTTATGGAGATGTGTGTACACCGTAGCTATGTCAGAGAGGGTTGGGTGAGTAGATGTGCCTTACGGATTTAATCAGCCGCTTACAGACCTGCTGGATATCTTCTTCTCACAGCATGAGAAATTATCATGTGAACCGATTTCAAAACCGGACTTCTTTGTTCCGGAAACCAGAACTCCGTATGTTTGTTGATGTCATATCATCCGGGAAGAAAAAATGGAAGACAACGAGTATTTTGCCCATCTGTACGAAATTGCCAGGAACCTGAACAAGGAGTTCTCGTTGCATTCCGCTTTGCGAATAGCCCTGGAAAAGACCGTGGAACTGCTACACCTCGAGGCCGGCTGGATTTGGTTGGTACAGGAGGGCACGCACTCGGTTTACCTGGCGGCTTCGTATAACCTGCCTCCGGCGCTCAGTCGTTACCCGGAGCGGCTTTCCGGAAATTGTTACTGCATCGATTGCTACCTGGCCGATGGCATCTCTGAAGCCCGCAACATCAGCGAAATTACCTGTACCCGGTTGAAGGATATTACAGCCGGGACGAGAGGCCTGAAGTTTCATGCTACCATTCCCATTACCATCGAGGGACAAAAGGTGGGCCTGATCAACCTGGTAAGCAAGCAGACTCAGGAACTGGACGAAAAGAAACTGTCGGTTTTAAATACCATTGCTGAGCTGATAAGTATTGCTGTCCAGCGGACACGCCGGCAGGAAGAACAGCAGAATCAGCCTTCGGCAGTACTGGAAGTACTCAACCGCGTGATTGAACCCGGGATGAAAGATTTGGTCGAATCGCTTCAAAAGGTGACGACAGACAATGAGAAAGTGCAATCGACATTGGAGAAAGCGCTGGAACTACACCGGCAGCTACTCCTTATCAGGAAGGAGATAGGAGAAGAGACTTCAGCGCCGTTACCCGATAAATCTTTTCATTATCCAACTTCGCCCCTGACCAACAGGGAGCTGGGTGTGCTGGCGCTGGTAAAAAAAGGGATGACCAATAAGCAAATTGCCGACCAGCTGTTTATTTCGGAACGTACCGTCAAATACCACATTTCATCCATCCTTTCCAAGTTGTTTGCCCAAACCCGTACCGAAGCAGTCGAAACGGCTATTCAACGCGGATTGCTTTAAGACTGAGTTATGAACACCACATTGCCCGTTGCCGACCTGTCCGATGGTACAGGTTCACTTCTGTCCTTTAGTCTGTTTTAGTGTTTCCCGGTTTACGTCATCTTTGCATGGTCGTTCGTCATTTGTATGTACGGCAAAGCAACGATAATCGTAAAGACATAAAAAAACAGATAACGAAATGAAAATAGCCATACTACTGGGAGCCATCCGACAAGGACGTCAATCCCACAAAGCAGCATATTATCTGGCAAAATTGCTAAAAGAGCATGACGCAGAAACGGATGTGATTGATTTGCTGAAAACACCACTTCCTGTTTTTGGAACACACGATGAAGCACCGGGTGCCGGTAACATGGTTGAAAGCATCCGGCTACGTTTGGAAGATGCCGATGCTTTGATTTTTGTTACGCCGGAGTACCAGGGAAGTTTCTCCGGAGCACTGAAGAATGCACTGGACTATTATTGGGCCGAATTCAAACGAAAGCCCATCGGTGTGGTGACTGCTTCGACAGGTAAAATGGGCGGGATTAACGCTTCAACCCAACTGCAGCATGTCATCCTGAGTCTGGGGGCTTTTCCCCTTCCGGCAAAGCTGCTGATTTCGGGAATTCAGGAAGCATTTGATGAGAATTATGCGCCGATGAATGACGCCATTGTAAAGCAAACCCATCAGTTTGTTGACGAATTTCTTTGGTTCGCGGAAGCGCTGCATCAGAAAAAGATGAATGAAGAAGTCGCCTGCTAATTAGTTGACTGGATTCATTGCTTAAAAAGTTACTGATCAACAATCATTCGATGTTCCAAATTGGTTCATCTTATATACTTTGCCAAAATTTCCCCTCTCTACTGGTAGAGAGGGGAAATAAAAAATCCAAACCTATGAAAATAAACAATAGAGAAATATTTATGCTCCTGCATAGATCAGAAATCCCAGACCAATCAGGAAGAAAACAAACATCGCCACATTCAACTGACCGGAAACTTTAGGGGCATTCTTAAACTCTTTCCAGATGAGGATACCCCAGAGGGCCGATACAAGTGTGGCACCCTGTCCCAATCCATAGGATATGGCTGCTCCGGCCTTTCCGGAGGCAATAAGACTAAAGGATTGTCCGAGACACCAGATCATACCGCCCAGAATGCCAACCATGTGAGTTTTGAAGTTCCCTTTGAAGTATTCTGATATTTTTACAGGCTCTCCTTCTATCGGCCGCTTCATTGCAATGGTATTGAACACGAAGTTGCTTAGGACTACTCCAATCGAGAATATGAATACTGCCGTGTAGGGAGTCAGTTTTCCGGCTGCCGGATTAACAAAGTCGTTGAGGTCCATCGACGCCGCTACGAAACGATAGAAGAATGCCATAATTACCCCGGCTGCAATGGCAATAAAAATTCCTTTGGAGGTGAGCTTTTTCTTGTCGGTCTGCGCTTTCTTATAAGCAATTGCATTCAGAATAATGGCTACCACAATCAAGGCAACGCCAATAAATATATAGGTAGGATTCCCTTTGGCAGCGCCGAAATAGTTGATCAGCACACCCAGAACGAGTGCCAGTCCGACCCCGACAGGAAAAGCCACTGCCATACCGCACAAAGCGATTGCGGCGGAAAGCAGGATGTTTGACGCGTTGAAAATTATGCCGCCCAACACAGCACTCCTGATATTTGAAGAATCAGCTTGAGCAATGTTTTCCAGAAAAGATTGCCCTTCGGAACCGAAGCTTCCTAACGTGAAGGCGGAGATGATTGAAAACATCAATACACCTATAACATAATCCCAGTAGAATAATTCATACCGCCAGGTTTTGGCTGCCAGCTTCTGCGTATTTCCCCACGAACCCCATGCGAGCATAGTGATGAAGCAGAAGAATATGGCCAGCGTGTAACTATGGACAATAAACATGTTGTTAGCTATTTAGTTAGGTTGATGATGATTCACTTTTGGCGCATCTGAGTAAACCAGTAAGTCGCGGAAATTGATGGTGGCATCTTTCTCCGGATTAAGCCATTTGAAGGTTGCCAGGTGTTTCCCTTTAGTTAATTGGTATTTCCAAAAAATTTCGTGGCGACGGATGCGATAAAGGGCCGGAAGTTTCACCGTTTCCTCCAGCTGACCGTCAATATATACCTCCACCAGTGCTACATAATCCTGATTCTTGCTGCGTACATTTCCCTTTAACACTATTCCGGTACCATCGAACTCAACTGTGCCCACATCGGCAATTGTCTTTTTCAGATTCCTTAATTCGACAGGATATAATCCTTCAAATGCTTTTTCGTAACGAACGGGAACCGGCTGCTGGCAAATGATGGTTACGCTGTCTCCCGCTATCTTTCCACCTCCGCGTTCGATCACCTGCAACGCCTGTCCGAAACTCAGTTCGTACGTTTTCTTCAATGAGATATTGGTATACGCGAAAGGGATATCTTCTACTTCGCGCAGGTTTGCCATCCAATATTCCGGAATGTTACTGTATCCGATTATCGCACCAAGTATGCCGGCTGCGGTGGCGGGATTGCAGTCTGAGTCCTCTCCGCAGCGTGTGGCAATATCTATTGTTTTGTAGAAATCACCTTCGCCATATAGCAATCCAATCAAAACATAGGCACTGTTGATTACTGCATCGATATCGAACGGAACGAAAACACCATCCGGGCAACCAATATCAGAACTCCATTTTTTCTCACACTCAAACCATGTTCGTTTCCAGTCATCCGGGAATTGTTTGTGCCAGGCGATTACATCGCTCATGCATTGGTAATAAGTGCTTTGTTCAGGTATCGCTTTCAGGGCTTCGGTTGCGACAAATTCGATATTATTTGAAACAAAGGCCATCGAGTACATGGCAGCGACATAAACACCGCCGTACCAACCGTCTCCGTAATTCATAATATGTCCCACACGGTCGCAAGTCTCCGTGGCGGAATTAACCATGCCCGGGGACATCAGTCCGGCAAAATCGGCTTCGATTTGAAAATCAATGTCGTCGGCATGTGGGTTGTTCAGCCAATGGCCCGATGCAGGAGGCATAATCCCATTCAGTATATTGTAGCGGGCTGCCTGGTTGGCATGCCAAAGTACATAACCGGCATTGGCGAATGCCATCGCCAAAGAGTCCGCAGGGGCGTCAATTCCAAGACGGTCGAATACCTGCACAAAAGTCAGGTCCATGTAAACGTCGTCATAGAGCCCGGGGATATTGTCGAAATACCATTTGATGAAACCGTCAGGCCAATTGATCGGGATATAATCCTGGATCATGGTGCCATTATATTTGAATTCAGTCGGTCCACCATAGGTGCAACCAATGGTTTGCCCGGCCCAGCCACCCTTGATTTTATCCATTAGTTCCGCCTTGGTTAGTGTGATCCGGGCGGGCGTGCTTTCTTCCTTTGCAGAAGAAGGCTGTGAACAAAAGGAGGTAGCCAGACCTAGTATTGTTAAAGCTGTGATTGTCAAAATGAATTGTTTCATGCTTTATTTAGTTTTATGTTAGCCAAAAATATCCACTTCCGTCCGGTAAGGTGCAGATGATTGTGCACCTACACGTGTGACAGAAATAGCAGAGGTTTTGCAGGCGAAACGGACGGCATCCAGTAGAGAGCGGTTTTCAGCCAAAGCTACAGCAAGCGCTCCGTTAAAAATATCCCCGGCTGCGGTGGTGTCCGTGGCGTCTACTTTGTAGCCGTTTACAAACTCATTAGTCGTTTGGTTACAAACCAACGCTCCGCGGGCACCGAGAGTGATCACTACATTGCCGACTCCGAGTTCGATGATCCGGCGGGCGGCCTTAACGGCAGTTTCGTCGTCTGTGATTGTGATGCCGGAGATTAGTTCCGCCTCGGTTTCGTTGGGCGTAATCAGGTAAAGGTCGTTGATCAGTTCCGGGGAAAGAGGTTGTGCCGGAGCAGGATTGAGGATCACTTTCTTGCCTTGTTCGTTTGCCGTGCGGGCGACATACTCCACGGTTTCGATTGGGATCTCAAGTTGCATCAGTATGATATCTGCCTTCTCGATGGCTTCCTTTGCCCGTTTCAGATCTTTCGGAGAAAGGTTCATATTCGCCCCGGATGCTACCGCAATGCAGTTTTCTGCATGAGAATCAACCGTGATTAATGCCACGCCGGAAGGGTTTTTTGAATCAGACAAGACATAAGAGGTGTTGATACCTTCCTCTTCGAAAAGTTGGTGGGCCTGGTGGCCGAAAATATCGCTCCCGGTTTTACAGATGAAAGTGATCTGTCCTCCCAGTCGGGCTACTGCCACCGCCTGGTTGGCTCCCTTGCCCCCCGGGTTCATGAAAAACGTTCCTCCGAGTACCGTCTCCCCCGGACGGGGTAAATGTTCCGTCCGGATCACCATGTCTGTATTTGAGCTCCCCACCACCAGTATTTTCTTCTGTGTCATATGCTTTATATATCGAATTCTCTAATTAGTATATCCTGAATTCTGTTTCAATTTTTCATTATTGGTCATTGCCCGGGCCGGAATTGGAAATAATTCGGTATGATTATCTGGCTCAACATCCTTGAAATCCCGAGCGGCTGTCCATTTATTGAAACGGATCATATCCTGACGCCGTGATCCTTCCCATGCAAACTCACGCCCCCGCTCAGCATATATCTCATCCAGGGTAAGATCGGCTGCCGTATAGTCAGGTAATCCCGTGCGGTTTCGAACTTCGTTGAACAAAGGAACGGCTTCGGTGGCTCTGCCTTGCCTGACAAGTGCTTCACCTTTCATCATCAGGATGTCAGCATAGCGGTACACCACGTAATCATTGCTCATGCATTCACCGCTTAGTCCGTTTTCATACTCGTACTTGGCAAAACGCACCCCCTGGTTCGCTTTTGTTGTATTTTCACCGGCCTCGTACAACGAATTGATCTCCGGCGTATAGTTGAGCTGCACATCTCCAAGCATCAGCGGTTGTCCGGATGCATCAAACTGCGGACCATACAACCACGATTTGCTGCGGATATCATCCGCAGTATTGTAGGTTTCAAAGAAACTCTGACTGGTGCAGAACCCATTCCATGTGCCATCCACAATTCCAAAAGTGCGCTGACTCAATCCGTGAAGGGTTAACTGGTGGAAACGGAACTTCCGTGCCCATCCTGACCAACCCGATGAGCCACCGTTGGCATAAACCGCATCGTAAACGATGGTAAAGATGTTTTCTTTGGAGCTTTGGTTATTCACTTTAAAATTAGCGAAATAATCGCTTTCAATCTGTAAAGATCCCAAGCCAATCACCTGGTCACACATGTCGATTGTTTCCTGCCATTTCGATGTGCCGAACCATTTTTCAGAATTCAGGTACATTTTCGCCAGGATTGTGTAGGCAAATGCCTTAGTTGCCCGACCATAGGTTTCCGATGGAGAATCCGCCAGCATATCGACATTGTCCTTCAGTTCCTTTTCCACAAAAGCGAATATTTCGGTCCGGCTCTTCTGTTCCGGAATGCTGGTGTCAGTGAAATCGGTGGTCAGCGGAACGTTTCCGAAAAGATCCATCGCATTAAAATAGAACCAGGCACGCATTACTTTGATTTCTGCAATCATATTCTCTTTGACAGGAAAATCAAGGGTGGATTGAGAGAATTCGTAAAGGATCTGGTTGCAGAGGGAGATTCCTGTAAACAGGAATTCCCAGGTCTGTCTGATGTTGTCGTGTTGTGGAGTAAAGGTATGGGCGTGAAGATCGCGCCATACACCGCCGTCAAGCCATTGGCCTCCTTCGCGCTGGGGGCTGAGCGCCTCGTCGGTGGAGACCGTTATGGTACCCCAAATATTGTAGTAGTGGGTATATCCGAGGAGATGGCTGTAGACGCGTCCCGCACTCATCAGAAATTCTTCTTCAGTGGTGAAGAACTTATCAGAGGGGATTGACGAATAAATCGTCTCGTCAAGATTCGTACACGACTGCCAGTTGAAACCTGCCAGTATAAGCAGGCAAATGGATATAATGGTCTTTTTCATGATTCTCTGTTTTAAAATGTCATTTGGATTCCGAAAACATATGTCTTGGTTCGGGGATAGAAGTCATAGCGATCAATCCCCGGCTGCAGACCGGATATACCAACTTCTGGATCGATCCCCTTGTAGCCAGTAATAGTAAAGAGGTTCTGCCCGGTGAAGTAGACTCGCATTTTTGAGAGATAGCCCGATTTGACCGGAATATTATAACCGATTGTAGCATTGTCGAGTTTCAGGTACGATCCGTCTTCGATACAACGGGATGAATAATAAGCCGGCCCCTGGTATTCGGAAGTCAGAGTGGACTCCAATACATTTTTTAGTCCCAGGTAACTGGGTCCTTCATAATAAACCCGGGTCATGTTTAGCACGTCGTTGCCTACGGAGCCGCGAAACAGAAAACTCAGGTCGAAATTCTTGTAAGTAAACGAATTTTGCAGCGAGAAAATGAAATCGGGGTAAGCATTCCCAATCTTCTGATAATCGGCCTCACTGATTCCGTCCTCTCCGTCCAGGTCTTCGTATTGCGCATTACCATTACTGTCGTATCCGGTGAATTTCGGGCCCCAGAAATTTCCTATCGAACCACCTTCCTCAATCCGCATCGTGTAGATTTTCAGGTCGTCACCGAAATATCCGGTCTGCAGAACATCCATCGCGTAATCGTCATTAGAGAAACTACTCAGTTCGTTCGTGTTTCGGCTGATTGTTCCGACCATGTTCCAGCGAAAATTCTTGTTCATGTAAGGCATGGCCGATATGGTCAGCTCCACTCCTTTATTGATAATGGTCCCTACATTGGCGAATTTCTGATTATAAAGGTTCGGTGGAACCGGCACCGAATAGGTGTACAACAGGTCTTTGGTTGTCCGGTTGTAGTAATCGAAACCTACACTCAGACGGCTGTTCAGGAAACTTCCGTCGAAACCGATATTCAACTCTTGCTTTTTCTCCCAGCGCAGGTCCGGGTTTGGGTTACGTCCGGGTTCGTATGTGCTGAGCCAAATGCCATTATAGTAGAAATTCGAAGACCCTTTTTGCAGGATTGGGAGTGACTGGTAATTCCCGATTTCCTGGTTACCTGTTATCCCAAAACCAGCGCGCAGTTTAAGATCGTTGATCCATTTAACTCCTTTCATAAACGGTTCCTGAGTCACCCTCCAGCCAACACTGACGGCTGGAAAAGTTCCCCATTTGTGATTCGCACCAAATCTGGAAGAGCCTTCGTAACGTACCGATGCACTCAGAAGATATTTCTCTTTGTAATTATACATGGCACGGCTGAAGAATGATATCAGTCGACTCGATTGTTTAGAGCTGGACATGGTAGCCAATCCGTCTTTCAGAGCAGCCCCCGCGCCGATGTTGTAGAAGGAGAACATGTCTGTGTCGAACTTGTAGTTCATCATGTTGTATCCTTCGTCCCATTGGTCACTGTATGAGTATCCGGCAATGGCCTTCAATTGATGCCCGTTCCATAAATTGGAATAATCGAGCGTGCTTTCGAGCAGCTTGTAATTAGATTGATAATTATAGGTTTCAGCTTGACCGTCTTTACCGATGTATTGAGGGTGGTATTTTCCGTAATAATGTCCGTAACGCTCGCTGGTTTCGGTCAGTGAAACCAGTGTATTGGCTTTCAGGTGTTCACTAAGTGTAAGTGTGGCGTTGACGCTTCCGGTAAACTGTTTCTTCAGTCCGGCATCGTCTTGCTGTTCCAGCATTGCTACGGGATTATAATATTCCATACCCTGTACGTAATAATAAGGACCGTACTGGTCTGGCGTTGTATCATCGGCATAGACTGGCTCTGTAGGGTTATGCAGCATCGCCTGACGTACGATATAATTGTCAGAATAGGAGCTCTTGGAAGTGGAATAAGAGGTGGTGTAGTCCATTTTCAGGCGGTCATTTAAGAGCAGTTGTACCACATTTAAACGGGTACGTAACCGTTCGTTGCTGCTTTTCTTCACCAGGCCTTCATCTTTGCTCCAGTTAGCACTAACTCTATAGTTTAGCGAGCGACTGCCTCCGGACGAAGCAATATTATAATTTTGGCTGATGGGTGTACGGGTAATCTCATCAAACCAGTCAGTCGATGCACCGTGATCATTGCTTTCACTTATGTTGAACTGTTTCAGGGCGGTACGGAATTCATCGGCTGAAAGCATTTCAGGTTTTTTGTCTACCTTTTGTACGGCTACATAAGAAGAAAACTCAAGCTTGCTTTCTCCTGGGATGGCTTTTTTAGTAGTGACAAGGATTACCCCGTTTGTTCCCCGTGTGCCGTAGATAGCAGCGGCCGATCCATCTTTGAGAACGTCGACCGATTGGATATCTTCCGGACTTACGCTGGAGAGATCTCCTCCGATAGTTCCGTCTATCACGATTAAGGGTTGGGCTCCCCCGGCCATTGTGGTCAGTCCTCTGAGCTGTACCTGGAATTCACCGTTCGGATCACCTCCATCGGCACGTACGATATTGAGTCCCGCTACCTGTCCCTGCAATAACTGCAATGGATCGGTCACGTTTCCTGATTTGAATTCATCACTGCTGAGTGAGGACACCGAACCCGTGATCTCCTTTTTCGTGGTTGTACCGTATCCAATCACAACCACATCGTCCAGTGAAGTAACATTTTCCCGCAGGATTATATTCAGGGAGGTCCTGTTGCCAACAGTTTCTTCGACAGTTTGGTATCCAATGTAGGAGAAAACCAATACAGCCTCCGGATTACTGACACGAATGCTGAAATTTCCGTTTACATCTGTGGCTACACCGTTATAAGTCCCTTTTTCAACGATGCTTACTCCAATAATTGGAGCATTGTTTACTTCCTTAACGGTTCCGCTTATTTCTATTGCTTGTTGCTGAATGAAATCTGTTTGGCTGGATGTGATGCTGGCATAAGAATTTCCGCCTGAAAATATGACGAATAGTAGCCAGAAGGCCGGAACCAGGCACTTATTCAGTGAATGGCTGCGACTTTGAAACATAGTTTGTCTAAGGTTCATATTACAGAAGTTTTAGTTTAGTTAGTCTGATTACCTGCTTTCCTTCCATTCCGGATATAGATGGATGCTGGTAACGACAAAGGCTAAACAAATATAGAAAGTGGAGAAGCAGGAATCAGATTGATTTTGACCAGAGATGGATAAACCCAAAATGAATATTTATAAACATTAGATTACGCGTAAAACACATTGGTATCTAAAAATCAATGATATATAATTGCATTTATAGCGAAAATCATGAGTCGTAATTTATATTCCTGACCTTAAAACAGGGTTTGGGATAAGATTATCCGAAAAATCGCAAATCAAATATTCTGAATATTGCTATATCCTTTTATTTACTGGCATTTGCATATGATTTAATTTGATGATCCTAAATAAAAAACTCATTTTGGGTTTATCTGATTTTATGAAAAATGATATTATTTTATGCATTGAAATACCGGTAGTTATTGACTATTTTGTGAGCCTTACGCCAAAATCTGACTAAACGAATCATTTATGAATAAAACGATCTCTCTGCTGGTGCTGATCAAATCGATGTCGAAAGCAGAAAAGCGCTATTTCAAACTTCACAGTAACCTGCAGTCCGGAGAGAAGGCCTATTCTTCGCTTTTCCGGCTGATGAATAATGCGGAAGGTGTGGAAGGCCTTCAGGAAAGCTTTGCGCGTGAAAATCCCGGGTTTAGTTTCGATGTAGCGGTCAAACATACCAATAAGGTCATTCTTGATAGTCTTGCTCATCTTCGCAAAAATTATGATATCCAACCCAGGATATTTAATTACGTTACAAAATCCAGTATATTATTCGAAAGAGGGCTTGTCGAAGAATCATTCGGTGAATTGAGGAAGGCCCGAAAACTCGCTGAATTTTATGAGAATGATTCGCTGGTAATCCTTATCCGGCGTACAGAATTGAAATACATGAGTTCAACCGACTTTACCGGAATTACAGAGAAGCGGCTGGTCGATAAACAGATGAAGATAAACGAAGTACTGAAATATACCCGGAACGCGAATCAACACGTGCAATTGTACGATATCATGAAATACCGGTTAACGCATAAAGGTTTAGCTCGTTCCGACCGTCAGAAACAGCATCTGAATGATCTTGTCCTTAGTGAGCTTCACCTGATTGCCAATACATCCTATCGGGGGTTTGAGAGTGAGAAACTTCACTTATTGTTTCAGGCTACTTATTTCTTGAATTCAGGAAATTATAAAGCGGCACTGAGGTTCTATCAGGAACTGATCGAACTTTTCGATGAGAATAAACATCGGATGCTTAATCCACCTGTCCACTATTTCAATGCATTGAAAGGCATTCTGGATAGCTTGCAATCTGCCGGGCTGTATCTGGAAATGCCTTATTTCATAGATAAAGTCAGGGAGATTGAACAAGGGAGTTATACGGTGGAATTTCTGCAGATGGTACATGCGTTCTCGTACCTGTCTGAATTTTCTTTTCATTTCAATTCAGGAGATATTGAAGCGGCCCGACGGTTGAGAACGGAATATGAAGAGAGCCTTTTCAAAAAGATACCGTTGCTCAATTTGAAGCTTCAATTGCAACTCAATCTGAATGATACAATTCTTTCTCTTGCTTTGAATAAATTGAAAGAGGCCCGGAAAAGCATGAAAAAGATTCTGGGATCAGGGAAATCCCTATATAATTTTCCTGATTATAAAGTGGCCCGTCTGGTTAATTTGTTAATACACGCCGAATTAGGTAACTATGAATATCTTGAGAATGAAATAGTTTCCTTGAAAAGAAGTATGACTTCGGAAAAGAATGTTTATCAGTATCGTACTGAAAAGCTTTTACTCAAGTTTATAAAATTGTATCCCCTTCCTTCCAGTTTTAAAGAGAAGGATAAGATATGGTATAAATTTCAGAAGGATGTGCAGTTGATCAGAGAGAGTAAATATGAGCGACCTTTATTGAAAATCTTCGATTTCGTATCTTGGATTGAAAAGAAACTGACCGATAGAGGTATTGCAGGTTCGTCTGTCAAGTAAAACTGAGAGTACCGCAAACTAGAGTTGCATGTTGCAATGTTATTTATATGAATGAGACCAATCAACCAGTTTGTTGACGAATTTCTTTGGTTCGCGGAAGCGCTGCATCAGAAAAAAGCGGCTGAAAGAGTGGTTGTTTAAACTGGAAGAAACTGAAAAATTCAGGTCGCATGTACTTTACTGGAAGAAATTAAAATATGGATGGATACTGGGCTTCGTTCGAAAATGAATGAAGGACTCATTTCAAATTTCTGCTACAACTTAATCCGGATATTGTCCGGATTTTTTCTTTTTAGTCAGCCCACCTGAAAGCATTAATGTTTTTTTATGATATTTGTGGGAGTCATCTATTCTGAACCCAATAGAAAGGATGACTGATAATTACCTAACCATTTTTTAACGTCCTAAACTAAACTAATCATGCTAAGAACACTTTTTGCCTTTTTGTTGCTCCCGTGTTTGTTTATGGGGCAGTTGTCTGCGCAGGATGCCAAAATGGATGCGTTTGTCGACAACTTGATGAGCAAGATGACCCTCGAGGAAAAACTGGGACAGCTCAACTTAATTGGACTCGGATATGGTGCCATAACCGGAGCTGCCGTGAACACGGGTATCCAGGAAAAAATCAGCGACGGACATGTTGGTGCAGTTCTGAATTCAGCGGGCCCGGAAACTTTACGCAAGGTTCAGGAGCTGGCTGTGAATAATTCGCGATTGAAGATTCCATTGTTTTTCGGGATGGATGTGATACACGGTCACCGAACGGTTTTTCCCATTCCGTTGGGAATATCTTGTACATGGAATATGCCGATGATTGAACAGTCGGCCCGGCTGGCTGCTACTGAAGCCAGTGCTGACGGATTGAACTGGGTATATTCTCCCATGGTGGACATCTCACGCGATCCGCGTTGGGGCAGAGTAGCCGAAGGTGCCGGGGAAGATCCGTGGCTGGGTTCGCAAATCGCTACTGCCATGGTGAAAGGTTACCAGGGGAAAAGTTTACGCGACAGCGATGCTGTGATGGCGTGTGTGAAGCATTTTGCCCTGTACGGGGCAGCTGAAGCGGGAAGAGATTATAATTCGGTCGACATGAGTAAAATTCGGATGTACCAGGATTATCTTTCACCTTATAAAGCAGCTGTGGATGCCGGCGTTGGCAGTGTGATGACCTCGTTTAACGATATCAACGGAATTCCGGCGACTGCCAATCACTGGTTGTTGACAGATCTGCTGAGGAATCAATGGGGTTTCGACGGTTTTGTGGTAACGGATTACACGGCCATTAACGAACTGACCAATCACGGATTGGGCGACCTTCAGGAGGTATCGGCGCTGGCATTGAAAGCGGGAGTTGATATGGATATGGTTGGCGAAGGATTTCTGAATACGTTGAAGAAGTCGCTTGACGAAGGAAAAGTAACGCAGGAAGATATCGACCAGGCTTGCCGGAGAGTATTGGAAGCCAAGTACAAAATGGGATTGTTCGACGATCCGTATCGTCACATCGATGATGCCCGGGCTAAGAGGGAAATTGGAAGTCCGGAGAAGATTTCGTTTGCCCGTGAAATTGCCAAACATTCCATGGTATTGCTGAAAAATGAAGCGCAAACGCTTCCGCTGAAAAAAGAGGGAACGATTGCTGTGGTTGGTCCATTGGCCGATGATCCTTCCGATATGCTGGGTACCTGGGTCGTGGCTGGTGACCGGACGAATGTGGCGACGGTACTTAAGGGAATTAAAGATGCAGTTGGCAATAAGATGAATGTTGTTTATGCTAAAGGCGCTAATATTACCGATGATCCGGAAATGACGAAAGCAATGAACAGCCTGTTCGCCATGTTCGGTGGAAAAACACCGGAGAAAAAGGGACCTTCGCCGGAAGAAATGTTGACCGAAGCCGTGAAGACAGCTTCTGCTGCTGATATGATTGTTGCAGTTTTGGGCGAATCGGCACTGATGTCGGGAGAAGCTTCGAGCCGATCGGATATCAGCATTCCTGAGTCGCAGCGGACGTTGCTGTCCAAATTAGTGGAAACCGGGAAACCGGTGGTGTTGATACTGGTAAACGGCCGTCCGTTGACACTTGCGTGGGAAGATGCGCATGTGAATGCGATTCTGGAAACATGGGCTGCCGGTACACAAGCAGGAAATGCTATTGCCGATGTGTTGTTTGGCGACTATAACCCTTCCGGAAAACTAACCATGACCTTTCCGAGAAGTGTCGGCCAGATTCCGATTTATTATAACCACAAAAACACCGGCCGTCCGTTCAATGAGAAGAATAAATTTACCTCCAAATACCTTGATATTTCCAACGATCCGTTGTATCCGTTCGGTTACGGATTGAGCTATACGACATTTGAGTATGATGCTCCATCGGTTAGCAAAACGGAGCTGAAGGGGAATGAGAAACTGACCGTTAGCACGGTGATTTCCAACACGGGCAAATATGCAGGTGAAGAGACGGTACAGCTCTATATTCAGGACCCCGTAGCCAGTATTACACGTCCGGTAAAGGAATTAAAAGGATTCCAAAAGGTTATGCTGAAGCCAGGTGAAAAAAAAGAGGTGAACTTTACGGTTACCACCGATGACCTGAAGTTTTATAATCCGGATTTAAACTATATATGGGAATCCGGAGACTTTACGATTTACATTGGTTCCAATTCGAGGGATGTAAAATCAGTTAAGGTCAGCTGGGCCAAATAGTAGAGGAAATTGATTGAAAGAAGGAATCCCGGTCGTAACACGTGGGCGGGATTTTTTGATGGATAGTGCAAGTGATTATTTTATAAAAATTACCCCCGATTCTAACTTAGGAATCGAGGGTAATCCATTAATGTATTTTAATCGGTTTCAAACCGTTTATTTCTCTACCAAACCGCGATTTTCCAGCATGGGAGTAATTTCCGGATCGCGTCCGCGGAAATCCTTGTACATTTTACCATAGTCTTCGGTGTTTCCACGTGACAGGATCATGTCGCGGAAACGCTGACCATTGGCGCGGGTCAAACCACCATTTTCTTTAAACCATGCATAGGCATCGTCGTCCAGCATTTCGGTCCACAGGTATGCATAGTAGCCGGCAGCATAACCATTACCCCAGATGTGAAGGAAGTATGTTGAACGGTAACGCGGCGGAACCTGTTCCAGATTCAGATGTGTTTTCTCTAAAGCATTGGTCTCAAATTGATCTACATTTTTGATGGAATCGCCGGCCGGAATCGTGTGCCATTGCATATCCAGTTCGGCGGCAGCCAGCAATTCTGTCAGCGCATAACCCTGGTTGAATGTAGCCGATTTCTTGATTTTATCCACCAGCTCCTGCGGCATCGGTTTGCCGGTTTTGTAATTGATGGCGTAGTGCTTGAATACAGAAGGATAGAGCGCCCAGTGCTCGTTGAACTGTGATGGGAATTCCACAAAGTCGCGGGCAACGGCAGTTCCCGAAAGACTCGGATACTCCTGATCGGCGAAGAAACCGTGCAATGCATGACCAAATTCGTGGAACATGGTGGTTACATCGTCGAAGCTAAGTAACGCCGGTTGGCCGGGAGCCGGTTTGGTGAAATTGCATACGTTATAAATGACCGGTTTCGTACCTAACAGTTTCGACTGGCCAATAATGTTATCCATCCAGGCACCGCCCGATTTGTTATCACGTTTGAAGTAATCGCAGTAGAACAAACCGATGGTGGTGCTGTCCTTATCGATTACATCGAAAACGCGTACATCTTTCTGGTAAACCGGAATGTCATGACGCTCTTTGAAGCTCAGTCCGTACAGTTCGTGTGCGGCATAAAATACACCGTTTTCCAGTACGTTGTTCAGTTCGAAATAAGGTTTGATCTGACTTTCGTCGAGGTCATATTTTGCTTTCCGTACTTTTTCTGCATAGAAGTTCCAGTCCCATGGTTGCAGTTTGAAACCGCCCTTTTCCTTGTCAATAACTTTCTGGATGTCCGCAGCTTCACGTTTTGCTTTCGCAGTAGCGGCCGGAACCAGTTTATCCAGGAAGTTCTCAACCGCTTCGGGCGTTTTGGCCATCTGGTCCTGAAGTTTCCAGGCAGCATAGTTTTTAAATCCTAATAATTGAGCTTGCTGTGCCCGAATTTCCGCTAAGCGGGAAATGATGGCGCGGGTATCATCGCTGTCGCCTTTTTCGGCGCGGGTCCATGAGTGTTCGAAGAGTTCGTGGCGAACGTCGCGATCGGTGAGCGATTGCAGCGCCGGTTGTTGCGTGGTATTCTGCAGCGGAATCAGGTATTTGCCATCCATGTTGTTGGCTTTGGCATCCTGTGCTGCAGCTTGTATTTCGTTATCTGAAAGTCCGGCCAGCTTTGCTTTATTGTCCACTACCATGGCTCCGTCTTTGGCTGCTGCCAGAAGGCGGTTGGTGAACTGGGCGCTGAGTGTGGCTTCTTCTTCGTTTAATTTTTTGAGTTTTGTTTTATCAGCTTCCGAAAGATTAGCGCCGGCCAGTTCGAATTGCTGGTAGTAATATTCAACCAGTCGTTTCGATTCCGGGTCCAGGTTCATGCTGTTACGCAGGTTGTATAATCTTTTAACCCGGTAGAACAGCTCTTTGTTAAGATAAATGGCATCTTCGTGTGCTGCCAGTTTCGGTGCCTCTTCTTCTCCTATCTTTTGAATGGTAGGATTGGTGTTGGCTCCGGCCAGTAAGTTGAAAACGCCATATACGCGTTTCAGCGTCTGACCACTTTTTTCAAGGGCTACCAGCGTATTTTCGAAAGTGGGGCCTTCCGGATTGTTGGCAATTTTTATGACTTCAGATAGCTGCTCTTTCATCCCGGCTTCCATAGCGGGCTGAAAATCGCTGTCTTTAATCTGGGTGAAGTCCGGAGCGCCGTAGGGCAATGTGCTGGGTTTCATAAAGGGGTTGTTACTCAAATCGGTGGTTTTTTGATCGGCTGTTTTGCCGCTTTTGCCATTGCTGCAGGACGTTATCACAACTGCCAGCGCAATCAGCAGAAAAGAAAAATGTCGTTTCATTCTGTCTGTTTTAAAATTTGAATGAATAAATGCGTTTGTATCGGCTCTAATCTAACTGGGTGTATTAAAAAGAGTCGTTCTAAATAACCAACGAAAATAAAAAAATATGTTCGGAAAATTCATGATTAATGATTTGATGATATTATGCTTAATGACATCTGTAGACTATGTTGGGTATTCTTATCTTGCTTAAGATGTTTACTCACTGTTGGATACAGGATAATTAGAGAATTCTGATTAATTTACCGAAGATCAAGATTATCACGACATGTTGTTGTTTTTTTAATTTTGCAGAATGAGGAAGTTACTGTTGTTGCTTATTCTTTTCGCAGGAAGCTGGCAAATGAGCATGGCCAGTGAGATTGATTCGTTACTGCATCAGCTGGATTTAACGATGAAGCAGCGGAAGCAATATGAACAGGTAAAACTGCAAAAGATAAAGAATATCAAAAGCTTGCTGGAAGAGCCGGGACTGAATTTGAACCAGCGATACTACATCAACAACCGTATCCTCGACGAGTATATCCCCTTTAACTTCGATTCGGCCCTGCATTATATCGACCTGAATTTTGAACTGGCTCGTCAGCTGAAAAATGTGACAATGTTGAATGAGACCCGAATCAATTTATCGGGAATTCTTGCTTCCTCGGGACGTTACAAGGAGGCGCTGGACATTCTTGGTGACGTCGATCGGAAACATCTGTCTGATAAATTGCTGCCTCACTATTACCAGGATTTCATGCATGTTTATTCTGATCTGAATGTGTATAACCAGATACGGGAGAACGAAGGAAAATATTTTCGCCTTTACAAAGCTTACAGCGATTCGGTCATGAAATTGCTGGATCCCAATTCGGAAGCGTACCTTGCAATAGTGGAGAAGCAATATCGTGATGCAGGCAAATATGATTCCTGTCTTTGGATTAATAATAAAAGGCTGGCCATGGCGCAAATGGGAACCCGTGAATACTCCATGGTAACTTTCGAACGCTCGTTGTCTTATCAGCTTCAAAATAAAACTGAACAGCGGAAAAGATACCTGATTTTGTCGGCCATGTCTGATATTCGTGCCGCAGTGAAGGATAATGCATCCATGGCAGCCCTGTCTACCATTCTTTACAATGAAAACAAGATTGACCGGGCATACGAGTATGTGAAATTTTCGTTCGAAGATGCGGCTTATTTTAATTCACGGTTACGGTACATGCAGATATCGAATATCCTGCCGGTGGTAACGGCTGCCTATCAGAAAAAAAGCGACAAGCAGAAAGCGCATTTGCGCAACCTCCTTATCATTATCAGCTTGTTGTCGATAATCCTGCTGCTTTCCATACTTCTTATTTATAGTCAGGTGAAGAAATTGGCGAAAGCCAGGAAGGAGCTGCAAACGGTGAACATAAAGCTTCAGGATTTGAACATTCACCTGTCTGATGCCAACGCCCAGCTGAATGAATTGAACAACCAGCTGTCCGAATCGAACCATGTAAAAGAGCAGTATATTGGTAACTTCTTTAGCATTTGTTCCGATTACATCGACAAACTGGATGGCTTCCGCCGAAATGTGAACAAACAAATTGCCGACAGGGAAGTGGCTGAGTTGTTTGAGAAAACCAAGTCGAAGCGTTTGATAGAGGATGAAATCAGGGAATTTTATGATAACTTCGATCATACCTTCCTTCAAATCTATCCCGATTTTGTGGAGGATTTCAACGCCTTACTGAATGAGAATGAACAGATTGTTCTCAAGAAAGGGGAGTTGCTGAATACTGAGTTACGCATTTTTGCCCTTATTCGCCTGGGAATTAACGATAGTGCCAACATCGCTAAACTTCTTCGCTATTCAGTGAATACTATTTATAACTACCGTGTGAAGGTAAAAAACCGGGCTGTTGTTCCCCGCGACGACTTTGAAGATTATGTGATGAAAATAGGAGAATTTTCACGCGGGTAATACCATCAAATCCATATCTGGTTTAAGTCTTTTTCTTCTCGTAAGTGGCAAAATAATGTTCACTTTCGGTTTAAACCGTCCACTTTTTTTTATTCTTACGTAATTTGTAATTGTCACATAATCAGATTTTAGTTGTTTTTCTCGATCTGATTTTATCTATATTTCCTCTACCGTCATTCGTAATTCCTTCCCAATCTCTTTCTATTTACCATTGCTATAAAACCTGAATAAAAGGTCGGGTCTTGACAGACCACCGTCCTACAACCGATTTTGCACATTGCTAACTAAAATTTCAATCGCTATGAAGAAGACGTTTGACACTTTTCTGCGGGGAACCATTCCGCTTACCCCTTTTATAACCGATCGTATATCGATCGTTATCCACCGGGGGTAGAAACACCGAAAAATCATTTGAATTGAATGCAGTTATGCGGCTGTAAGCCGTGGTAATAACTGATGTATGCTAATTGCCGGTAATCAAAAAGAATTTGCACTCAAATGTCCGGCTACTATTGGGTACAAGCCGTGCGAACATTGTGTGTTGTGGGCATAATGAATTTGCGGACAGCCTGATGGGTCAATTGAAGGTTAACAAATAATCCTATGAAAAAAGAAAAAACGATGACGTTCATGAAATTTCGTCTTTGGCATAAGTCTGTTTTATGCCTTCTGGCAGGACTGCTCCTGTCGGTGAGTTCGTATGCTCAGCAACGAACGATTACAGGACTCGTGACGGACAAATCCGGAGAGCCAATTCCTTCGGTAACCGTTATGGTGAAAGGAACATCAACTGGTACCATTACTGATTTTGACGGTAAGTATACCCTTTCGGGAGATATCCCTTCCGATGGTGTGCTGGTATTTAGCTTTATTGGAATGAAGACTCAGGAGGTGAACATTGGCGGTCGCTCAACCATTGATGCCACCTTGCAGGAAAGCGTAACGGGCCTCGATGAAGTGGTGGTGGTTGGTTATGGAACCCAGCAAAAGAAAGATGTAACCGGTTCGGTTGCTATTGTCGATTCTAAACAAATGGACTCGCGTCCCAATACGCAAATGGGTGCGCTCATAGAAGGCAAGGCAGCCGGCGTACAGGTGCTTTCCAGTTCGGGTAAACCCTCCCAGGGGTTGAGTATTCGCATCCGCGGAACCAACTCCATTACAGCGGGCAGTGAACCGCTTTACGTTGTCGACGGGGTACCCACAACTGATACCCGTTCGATCAACCCTGCCGATATTCAAAGTATTTCCATCCTGAAAGATGCTTCTTCGGCTGCTATTTACGGTGCGCAGGGTGCGAACGGGGTTGTATTGATTACAACTTATAGAGGAACTTCAGCTAAACCTGTGGTAAAACTCGATATGTACAACGGTTTTTCGCAGGTATGGAAAACATTACCCGTGCTAAACGGTGAGCAGTATCGTGACCTGATGACCGAAATGGGCAAAAACACCGATTGGTCACAGTACACAAGTAACACAGACTGGCAGAAAGAGATTTTCCAGAACGGTCGTTCACAAAATTACCAGCTGTCCGTTTCAGGAAAAAGCAATAAGACTTCCTACTATATGTCAGGTGGTTGGGTAGAACAGGTTGGAGCTGTGCGCAGTGCGCAAATGAATCGCTACAACTTCAAAATCAACCTCGATCAGGAAGTGAATAAATGGTTGACCGTGGGAACCCGCATGGCTTACTCGGTTTATTCAGATGTAGATGTGAACGATAACCAGGGTGTGGATAAAGGCGGTGTACTGCTCGGTGCATTGACTACTCCTCCGGTTATTGGTATTTACAATGCGGACGGAACTTTTACCAGCAACCCTTTCCAAAATTGGGAAAACCCGATTGCCAGTACCGATGGTTCGAAGCGCAAGTACAAAAGTCAGCGGATACTTGGCAATGTGTATGCCAAAATTGACTTTCTGAAGGACTTTAGTTTCAAATCCAATTTGGGTATCGATGATCGCAATGAAATTTATGACTATTTCCTCGATCCGTTCCTGACCAGTTACGGTCGTGCATTGAACGGTCAGGGAATCAACAATACCAACAAAACCAGTTATTACATCTGGGACAACACACTGACATATAACAAAACGTTAGGTTCGCACAAAATTGAAGCGTTAGCAGGTAGTGTCATCCAGGAGTTCTACTGGGAAAACAGTCACATCGAAACCCGTAATTTCTCCGGTAACGGAGTCCAAACCACGAATGGTGGTTCGGAAATGATTGGTGCTTCTTCTGATAAATCGAAAAAACGGAATACCTCATTCCTTGGCCGTATCAACTATAGTTACAAGGATAAGTATCTGTTGACAGTCAATTTCCGTGCTGATGCTTCGAGCGTTTTCGGTTCGGATAACCGATGGGGATATTTCCCGTCATCATCCATTGGATGGCGTATTTCGCAGGAACCGTTCATGCAGGACCTGAGTTTCCTCGACGACCTGAAATTACGTGCCGGTTGGGGTGTTGTTGGTAATGACCAGATTACGAACTATGCCTGGTTCGGACGCGTAGGAAGTGGAGCTAATTATCCGATTGGTGGTTCTACGCTGCCGGGAACGTATCCTTCTTCGGTAGAAAACCGGAACCTGAAATGGGAGCAGTCGGAACAAACCAACGTTGGTCTCGACTTTGTTGCTTTCCGCGGACGCATCCAGTTTTCAGCCGATGCCTATATCCGGAATACCAGCGACCTCTTGTTGAACGCGCCACTTCCCCGCAGTACAGGTTTCGATTCGGCCATTCAGAACGTAGGAAAACTGCAAAACAAAGGTTTGGAATTCAACCTGACAACTGTTAACGTGAAGAAAGCCATCAATTGGTCAACGAATTTCAACATCTCGTTTAACCGGAATAAAGTAGTTGACCTGGTTGGTCAGGAGATTTTTGCCGGTACCATTACCAACCGTGGTGATGCCAGTCTGGTGAAAGAAGGCTTGCCACTGGGAACGCTGTTTGGTTATTTTTGGGGAGGTGTTGATCCACAAACTGGTAATGCATATTACATTGCTAAAGACGGAACCAGCACGTTCACTCCTTCAGCTGACGACCGTGTGGTGATTGGTGATGCCAACCCGAAGTTTATTTATGGTATGACCAATGACATTTCATATAAATCGCTGTCTTTATCCATCTTCCTGCAAGGCTCACAAGGCAACGATATGCTGAATGCTTCCCGTATGGAGACTGAAGGAATGACCGGACCGCAGAACCAGTCGACTGCCGTATTGCGCCGCTGGAGACAACCCGGTGACCAGACCGATATTCCCAAAGCCAGCTGGGGTAGCTATGATAATTCACGTATCTCCAGCCGTTTTATCGAAGATGGTTCCTATCTCCGTTTGAAAACGGTGACACTGAGCTACCAGCTTCCGAAAACTTTGACTGAAAAGGTGAAAATGCAGAATGTGAAAGTGTATGCAACCGGAGAGAACCTCTGGACACTCACCAACTATTCCGGATTTGACCCGGAAGTGAATGCCTTCGGTACGCAAAATACGGCAAAAGGCATCGATTACGGTACCTATCCGCAGACCCGGAACATCATCTTTGGTTTAAATATAACTTTCTAAAAAAGATTGAGATATGAATTTGTATTCATTCAAAAAATATATCCTCAGTGCAGCTCTCCTTTTTTCGGCGGCTGCCTGTGACAACTATCTCGATTTGACTCCCATCTCGGAAGAGACGAGTAGTAGTGCGTATTCTACCGCCAATCAAATCGAGGCCGCACTGACCGGTGCGTATGAGACTTTTCAGTCGTCTGACTACTATGTGTGGGATCAGATTCTGCTGGAAGATGTTCGTACGGATAATGACTATGCCGGAGGAGATAACCCGGAGATTTTTGCCATTGATCTATTCAATATCACCCCCACGAATAGTCGTGTACTGGGATGGTGGTCGTCTCTCTATAATGGGATTCTGAAGGCCAACACCGTACTTGACCGGCTTCCGGACGTTACCGACCCGAAACTGACCGACGAGCGCAGACAGCAGATTAAGGGAGAAGCTCTGTTCCTGAGAGCGCTGCACTACTACAACCTGGCAAAAAACTGGGGCGGGGTACCCTTGGTTCTCGAATCGACAACAACGACCGATCCGGGTAAAATACAACTGCCTCGTGCTACCGAAGCAGAAGTATATGCTCAGATTCTGAAAGATCTGGACGCAGCAGCCAAACTGTTACCGGATACATATGGTAGCGATGCAACGGTGAACAAGGCCCGTGCCACTGCCGGTGCCGCTTATGCGCTTGCCGCGAAAGCCTGTGCTCAGGAGCCTGCTCATGACTATGCCAAAGCGTTGGAATACATTGCCAAAGTGGAAGCCAGCTCAGCCAATTATCGTTTGCTGGATAACTATGCCGACCTGTTCGATGGTAATCATTACAACAATGCCGAATCGATTCTGGAAGTACAATACACCGGCGGAAGTGAAGGAAACTGGGCCCCGCAGATGATGTTACCTCCGTCGCTGAGTGGCGACACCTGGCGGAAATTTGTTGTCCCGTCACATAACCTGATTGATGCTTACGATGCGGAAGGCGATGTGGTGCGGAAAAATGCCAGCGTTATTTTCGAAAAAGTGAACGACTGGGTTGATGAATATTGGGGCAATGCCAAAGGCAGCAGTATTCCGTTTGCCTACAAAATGAAGAACGCCATGGGATGGGCCAGTACCGACCGACTCTATATTCTTCGGTACGGCGACATTGTCTTGCTGAAAGCAGAAGCTTTGAACGAAACCGGTGACTTGACCGATGCAGCTGCTGAGGTAAATAAAATCCGCGCCCGCGTAAATCTGGCGCCACTGACTGCCGCGCAAACGGCTACGAAAGATGCTTTGCGCACGGCGATCCTAAATGAACGTCGTTTGGAGCTGGCTCAGGAAGGACAGCGCTGGGATGACCTGAAACGTCACAACCTGGTGGTTTCGACCATGAACAACCTGCAGGAAATTGACCTGAGAACCGGTCAACCAACCCAGTACAATGTAACGGAAGCCAAAACACTGCTCCCGATTCCGCAGCAGGAACTGGACCGGAACCCACAGTTGGAGCAGAACCCGCTGTAATAAAGGATATTATTGAAGTTTATGTTACATGAAAGGACATGGAAAGGCTGTTGCCGGTTGTATTCTCCGGAATGGAGAGCAGCGATTTTTAGGGCATTTATGGTGACGCCTGGACCATGTCTCTTTCAAACAACCAATGATAAAAATGAAAACAAGATATAGTTTATTGCTCACCATCATCGTGCTATTGTTTGCCGGATGGTCGTGCACCGAAAAAGATAATCTTGCGCCGGAAGGAAACTGGGAGTTAAGTGATCCTGCTATTGTTTCTCCAGCGGCGAATTCATCCATTGTTCTGGATGAAACCAAACCCGATTCTACCATCGTCTTTACCTGGACGGGAGCTTCTTCCACGGCCGGCTTTGGGGTTTACTATTCGGTCGTGATTGATACGGCTGGTTCAACGAGTTTTGATACACCTATTCTTACCGTTAAATCGGGGAATAGTGGTACGGCTCTTTCAGCTTCCATTACCTTCAGTCAGTTGAACGAAGCGATGTCGCTGGCCGGTTATCCGGCGGATGCCGAATCGAAAGTGACCTGGGCCGTCGTTGCCAGCTGTTTGAGCAAAAGCACTTACTCCTCGGGTGATTTGCTGGTGACCCGTTTCCAACACGAAATAATTCCGACTTCGCTGTATGTTTCAGGAGAAGCTACAGAGACCGGCACGGATTTATCGAAAGCGATTCCAATGCGCCGCCTGAAGGATGCCAATGGAAACGGACTGAACCGTTACGAAGCGTATACTCATTTGGATAAGGGAAAAGCCTTTAAGTTTTTTAGCGCTACCAGTTTGCCGGCTCACCAGTATGGTGGTTCCGACGGAAACCTGGTGAAATCAGGTGACGCGATTGTCGCTCCTGACTCAGCCGTGTACCGCATCTCTGTTGATTTGGATAACAATACTTATTCATTGCTGAAGATTGACAAATGGAGTGTTGTTGGTGGCATCATCGACGGCGGTTGGGGAGGTGACGAACCTCTGCAGTACCATGGAGGCGGTGTCTGGAAAGGCAGTATCAACCTGGTTGATAAAGGTGGATTCGTATTCCGCGCCAACGGCGACTGGGGCTATTTGCTGAAACACATTGTCGGTACGGACAATTCGCTCATTATGGAATCAGAAGGAAACGAGTTGGGTATCGCCTTCGAAGATGACCAGTCAACATTGTCCGGTCAGTGCATCTTCACCCTCGACTTGTCAGCCGATCCGTACACCTACACCATTGAACGCGATCCGAATGCTGCGGGTCCGGTTGCCACACCTGATCATCTTTACCTGCTGGCTGACGGAACGATGGTGAAGGAATTTACAAAAGATGGTGATACGTTTACTTCCGGCACTTATATGGCATTGCAAAGTAGTGTAACTTATACCCTGAATAGTGCTCCTGACGGCACCGGAACCAGTTACGCACTGAGCGGAAATGTGGGAGCTTCTGATAATCCTACTGCCGATAAGGTTGCCGGAACTTCTGATTTGTCAGAAGGTGCTGATGGCATGACGGTTGAAAAAGACCAAGCTTATATGCTGAACTTCGACTTCTCGACCGCGCGTTTAAGCTGGTACTACTACAATATGAAGTTGTTCCACTGGTCGAACTGGGATACCCGTGATGAGTTTGTGATGACTTACGTTCATCCGTATACCTTCACAGTAACAGCTGACCTGAAAGCTGGCTACCTGATGAAGTTCAACTCGCCATGGGATGTACAGTTTGGTGCTGATGATCCTTCGGCCCTGAGTGGTACAATGACCAATAACGGAGGACAGAACTTTGATAATCTGACAGCTGATGGCAATTATACAGCTACTATTGTAGTCAGCGATGATTATCAAACAGGAACTTACCAGTTTGTCAAAAACTAAACTAAAATAGAGCCAGGTGGTTTCGGCCACCTGGTTGCTTAACTAAAAAATGATGGTTGGAAAAAGAAAATTAGCGGTTGGACTGTTGGCTCTGCTGACACTGAGTGCGATGGGATGGCGGTGCAATGATAAAAAGGAGGTAACTCCAACGCCGCCGCCACCTTCGACACCGGTGGATGTAACTTTTTATTTAACGAAACCAGATAAATCGGTACTGTTTACAGCACAGGAAAACAGTGTAACGGTGGCAACGAATACCAACTTGCCCCAGATTGAGATTGCCCCCGCAACTACATTTCAAACAATGGATGGCTTTGGCTTTGCCCTGACAGGCGGAAGCGCCATGCATCTGTATAACATGTCGGCTGCTAAACGGCATGCACTTCTGACAGAGTTGTTCGATTACAACGACAACAACATAGGCATCAGCTATCTTCGTATCAGCATCGGAGCCTCCGATTTGGATGCTTCTGTGTTTTCGTATGACGATTTACCTTCCGGTGAAACGGATGTCAACATGGACCATTTCTCTTTGGCTCCCGACAGGCAATACCTGATTCCGATTCTGAAGGAAATTTTGACGATCAATCCGAATATCAAAATATTGGGTTCGCCCTGGTCAGCACCACTGTGGATGAAGACCAACAACAATTCCGTCGGCGGAAGCCTGAAACCGGAATATTACGATGCGTACGCGAAATATTTTGTGAAATATATCCAGGGAATGGCGCAGGAAGGAATTACCATTGATGCCATTACCATTCAGAATGAGCCATTGCACGATGGCAATAACCCGAGTATGTACATGCCGGCCTCAGAGCAGGCGGCATTTATTAAGACCAGCCTCGGACCTGCATTTAAGACAGCAGGCATTCAAACGAAAATTATTGTATACGATCATAACTGCGACCGGACCGATTATCCGACGGAAATATACCAGGATGCCGATGCATCGCAATATGTCGATGGAGCTGCATTTCACTTATATGCTGGTTCCATCAACAGCCTGGCAGCTTTGCACAACAGCTATCCAGACAAGAATCTTTACTTCACCGAGCAATGGATTGGTGCTCCGGGCGACTTCCCGAACGATCTGAAATGGCACACCCGTGAATTGATCATCGGCGCCAGCCGGAACTGGTGCAAAAATGTATTGGAATGGAACCTGGCAGCTGATTCGAATCTTCAGCCGCATACCGATGGTGGTTGTTCTCAATGTCTGGGAGCGCTAACTATCGATGGCGATAATGTGACCCGGAATCCGGCCTATTATATCATCGCTCATGCGTCGAAGTTTGTTCGTCCGGGTTCAGTGCGCATCTCGTCCAATCAACCCGACAATTTACCGAATGTGGCCTTCAAAACGCCCGATGGTTCGACCGTACTTATTGTGTTGAATGATGCCACCACATCGCAGTCGTTCAATATGAAACTGGGAGTGGAAACAGTTACCAGTACACTTGCGGGAGGCGCTGTGGGTACGTATATTTGGTAGTCGAACAATAAATATAACCTGATGAAGTATTCCCTATTATTTGTTAGCGCTTTTCTGGCCTGGTCATGCGCTCAGCCGATACAGGAAAAGAAAGAAACTCCGGCACCTGATTTTTCAACAAACGGAAAGAAAATTGAGGTTTTTACAACTGCGAAAGATACCAGTCTTCGTTTGGCTCATACCGGCGAGTTAGCTTTTCAGCAAGCTGTACAACCGAAAGAGACGGAAATTTCCATTTTCGTTAATCCGAAAAAATCTTTCCAGTCGTTGCTGGGAATTGGCGGAGCCATTACCGATGCATCCGCAGAAGTATTTGCCAAACTTCCCGTCGATAAACAGCAGGAGTTCTTAGCTGCTTACTATGGAAAGAGCGGTGTCGATTATTCGCTGATGCGGACAAATATTGGTAGTTGCGACTTTAGCAGCGATAGCTATAGCTATGTTGAAGAAGGAGACAAAGATTTGAAGACTTTCTCCGTCGCTCACGATATGAAATATCGTATTCCGATGATAAAAAAAGCCATTGCCGAAGCAGGAGGAAGTATGGTTTTATTTGCCAGTCCGTGGAGTCCGCCAGCTTTCATGAAAAGTAACAAGAGCTTGCTGCATGGCGGGAAATTGCTTCCGGAATATGATCAGGCATGGGCCAATTACTACGTGAAGTTTATTCAGGCTTACCAAAAAGCAGGAATTCCCATTTGGGGAATTAGTATCCAGAACGAACCGATGGCTGTGCAGACATGGGAATCATGTGTATACACGGCTGCTGAGGAACGGGATTTCCTGAAAAATTTCCTCGGACCGACTATGGAAAAAGCTGGTTTTGGCGATAAAAAGATCATCGTGTGGGACCATAACCGCGATTTGATGGTCGACCGCGCTAACACCATTTTCGGTGATCCGGACGCTGCGAAATATGCCTGGGGTATGGGAATGCACTGGTACGAAACCTGGACCGGTGCCAAACCAAAGTGGGACAACGAGAAAGTAGTGAAAGAATCCTATCCGGATAAAAACTTAATGTTCACCGAAGGGTGTAACGAGGCTTTTACGCCCGACGGATATCAACGTTGGTCGAATGCTGAACGTTACGGAAGCAATATGATTCATGATTTTAATAACGGAACGGTTGGCTGGACTGACTGGAACATTCTCCTCGATCAGAATGGAGGACCTAATCATGTTGGAAATTTCTGCTTTGCACCGGTACATGCCGATACCCATACGGGTGAACTGATTTTCACGCCGGCTTATTATTACATCGGTCATTTCTCAAAATTCATTCATCCGGGAGCAAAACGAATCAGTACTGCTTCCAGCCGGAGTACATTGCTCAGTACTTCTTTCCTGAATAAAGACGGAAAGATGGCTACTGTCGTAATGAATAGTTCTGAGAGTCCGGTTACTTATAACCTGATTGTGGGCGACGCAGAAACACAACTGGAAATACCGGCGCACGCCATTCAAACGTTGGTATATTAAGAATAAGTACAAACAGGATTTCATAGGTTTGTAAGTTAGCTGACGACGGATATGGACGTATCTGTTGTCAGCTTTTTTTATTTCCGGAAGGACCAGATTGCCTTAAATACAGGGCTAAAACTGAAAAAACTGATTTATAGAAGATTATTTCCTGATCGATGTAGGGTAAAGTTCGTCTCATGCGGTACAGTGAAAAATGTAGCATTTGTTGAGAATAACTCGCTGTTAAATAGTTGTTTGCCGACAAATGAACTGAGACTTTACAAATGCTGCATTTTTTGAATTATTTGTAGTCGAACCTTAAAATCAGTTGTGATGAAAAAAACGAGTTTCTTTATTGCATTCCTTGCAATAGCAGCATTAATTATCGTAACCTCCTGTAGCGAAAACCCCTCTGTATCTGCCGATGAAGTTCAGACTTCTGAAGTAAAAGCACTCTCTTTAATAATTGACGATGATGGTAATTTGGCCGGTACCTTGACTGACGAGGAAATAGCCAGTTTGCAATTCATGATTGAAGAAGAAAAAATGGCCCGGGATGTATACCTGGAGATGAACGATCTTTATGGCCTTAAAGTATTTGCCAATATCTCAGCTAGCGAGCAGCGGCATATGGATGCCGTCCTATTCCTGATTGATGGTTATAACGTTGTAAATCCGGCTTCCGATGAGCGTGGTGTTTTCGTTAATGAAACATTGGCTCAATTGTATACTGATTTGATTGCACAAGGAGAACTTAGTTTGGAAGATGCGCTGAAAGTTGGTGCTTTAATCGAAGAGACGGACATTGTCGATTTGAACAGCTGGCTGGAGAAAGTAGAAAATGCCAATGTTGAGATAGTATATGCCAGTCTGTTAAAAGGCTCGACAAATCACTTGCGCGCATTCGTCCGCAATCTGGCTTCATTGGGAATCATCTATGAACCACAGGTACTGGACGTTGATTCGTATAATGCTATCATCGGACAATAAAATATTATAGCCTGTAACATTTTGTCATTGTTGCAGACTTTCCATTAAACACTGAGCTAGTAGCTTTCTTCATAGGTTTGGGAATCAGATGCTGGCAAGGGAGATGATTATTCGCAATTCTCCTTTGTCAGCTTCGATCGTTTGTAATTGTTTATCTACGTTTTGTTTAGTGTCTGAATTCTGATGGAGAAATTCCGGTTTTATTCTTAAAAATCCGGCTGAAGTAGTGAATGGATTGAAACCCCAGTTCAAAACTAATTTCCTTGATGCTTTTGTCGGTGGCGAGTAATAATTCCTTCGCACGCATGATTTTCAGCTCCATGAAATACTTGTGGGGAGCAACTCCCGTATACAGCCTGAACATCTTCCGAAAGTAAGAATAGCCAATGTTGTATTCTTCAGACATCTTCTTAATATCCAGCGATTGTTCTACCTCTTCCCGCATTTTGAATCGCGCTTCTTCGATGATAGTGGCGATTCGTTTCCCGGAAAATTCTTTTTGTTTCCGGAAGGAATGTATATATCCCAGTAGTTTGATGATTAAACCTGAAGCGATTTGCTGGAAGCCGGGCTCTTCCTTTTTCACCAAATCAAAAATCCGGTAATACGTTTCGAGTAGTTCTTCGCGATAGCCGCAGTTAATGACGGGTTCTTTGGGCGAAAACCAATCGTTTTTTAGAAGATGATTGGCATAATCGCCGTTGAAACCAATGTAGTTTTCATGCCAGCCTTTGTCGCCCAGTGGCTTGTAACGATGTTTTATTCCCGGCCAGGTGATAAAGATACAGCCGGGATGCAATTGAAATTTTCCGAAATCTGTTTCCAGTACACCGTAACCATCCGAAATATAATTGATCTGGTATTCGTTCAAAATGCGCCCTTTGTCCCATGTAAAATAGTATCCGCTGGGATGTTCTTTTTGCGGATAAGCTACACGGGGAGGCGTGGTGGATGTGCCTGCCACATTCAGATAAACTCCCCATTTCCGATCCTCATCTCCGGGAGTCAGGTATTTGAAGAAATCATCCATTGATGTTGGTTTAGTGTCAAAATGTGCAAATACTTGATCAATTTGTGTATTTATTTAGTCTGATACATAGACTATTTTTGAAATAATACTATTGTTCGGGCAATAACAAAAATAGTAAATACTAACTAAATCCAATTCGTATGAGTTCTTTGGGTGCCATTGGATTGATCTCAATCGGAAGCCTCGGAGCTGCCAGTTTTTATGTTCCTTTTAAAAAAGTAAAAGAGTGGAGCTGGGAATCGTACTGGATTTCACAAGGTGTGGCAGCCTGGTTAATTGTTCCCTGGATTTTTGTGTTGTTCACAGTCCCGATTGACAAGATTTTTGCCATCATTCATGCAGCGCCTATGTCTGCCAAATTGTTGGCTGTTTTCTTTGGCATGTTGTGGGGAATTGGCGGTCTTACCTTCGGGTTGAGTATCCGGTATTTGGGAGTGGCCATGGGACAAAGTATTTCGCTGGGGTTCTGTGCGGCATTCGGTACGTTGATTCCTCCGATTGTGGCGGGGCAAAATTTGCTGACCAGCTCCTCCGGCTTATTGATAATTGCCGGTGTTGTTATTTGTATTATCGGAATTGTCATTATTGGATATGCCGGTGCGTTGAAAAGCAAAGGACTCAGCGAAGAAGAACGGAAATCGGCTGTTAAAGAATTCGATTTGAAGAAGGGATTGCTCATCGCCGTATTGGCCGGTGTGATGAGTGCTGCTTTTAGCTATGGATATGAAGTTGGCAAACCGATTGATGAAGCCTCGTTGCAAGCTGGCGTCAATCCATTATTCCAGAGTAATCTTACACTGGCCTTTATCCTGGTGGGCGGTTTTATTACCAACTTTATCTACTGCTTCTATCTCAATCTGAAAAACAAAACCATTCGCGATTATCTGTCTGTTTCAAAAGGAGTGTTTTTCAACAACATCTTTTTCACTTTTCTGGCCGGTTTTCTGTGGTTCTTACAATTTCACTTTTACGGGATGGGCAAAAGTCTGCTGTCTGCAGGAATTGCCGTGTTCTCCTGGAGCATCCTGATGGCATTGAATATTTCGTTCAGCAATATCTGGGGAATTATTCTGAAGGAGTGGAAGGGAAGTTCACGCAAAACAATGGTGGTACTGGTCATCGGAATCATTGTGCTGATTCTGTCCACATTCGTGATCAATTTCTAGCGTCGTAGCAACTAGATATAGAATAGTCAAATTCGATATAAACTAATTTTTTCCAATGAAAATGAAACAATACATCCGTTTACTGCTTGTGTTTTTGCTCTTTGGCGGTAATTCATTCATGCTTTCAGCAAAAACAAATGTTACTCACCTTATCTGTGAATACCAGACAAATCCAATCGGTATTGATGTGAAAAATCCCAGGTTAAGCTGGCAAATACAGAGTGATCGGGAAAATGCGCTACAGACTGCTTACGAAATCAGGGCGGCCGAATCGCCTGCCCAATTGCAGCGAAAAGATGATTTGCTGTGGAGTACAGGCAAAGTTGAAAGCAATCAATCCATTGATGTGGTCTACAACGGCCCGGCACTAACTTCGATGCAGCGCGTTTACTGGCAGGTGCGGGTTTGGGACAATCGGGGTAAGGCAACAACCTGGAGTGAAGCTGCCTATTGGGAAATGGGATTGCTGAAGCCGACCGAATGGAAAGCTTCGTGGATAACGAGCAGTGTGCCGGAAGATACTACTGTATCGGAGCCCTGTCCTTATTTCCGGAAGGAATTTTCTTTAACGAAGAAGGTCAAGTCGGCGCGTGTTTATGTGACCTCGAAAGGGCTTTATCAGCTTTACCTAAACGGGAAAAAGGTGAGCCAAGATTTGTTCACGCCTGGATGGACCAGCTACCACAAGCGACTTCAATACCAGACCTACGATGTTACCTCATTATTGGGAACGAAAAATGCAATCGGAACCATTCTCGGAGATGGTTGGTATCGTGGATATTTAACATGGGACAGGAAACGCAATACGTATGGGAATAAACTGGCCGTGCTTTTACAACTTCAGATTGACTACGTTGATGGAACATCGGAAATAGTGACGACCGATAACTCATGGAGGGAGAATACCGGACCCATTCTGAGTTCAGATATTTATGACGGTGAGACGTATGACGCCCGTTTGAAGATGCCCGGTTGGGATAAACCGGATTTTGATGACAGTCAATGGAATAAAGTGTCTGAGCTGTCGGATGGGAAAAACATTTTGGTAGCACAGGATGGTGTTCCGGTCAGGGCAACTGACGAAATCAAGCCAATCAAATTATTCACTACGCCCAAAGGTGAAAGGGTTTTTGATTTAGGGCAGAACATGGTTGGCTGGGTTCGACTGAAGGTTCAGGGCAACAAAGGCGATAAAGTCATTCTGAAATTCGCAGAGGTTCTCGATAAAGAGGGCAATTTCTATACGGCCAATTTGCGGGGAGCAAAAGCTACTGATACCTATATTCTGAGTGGAAATGGCGAGGAAGTTTACGAACCGCATTTTACGTTTCACGGTTTTCGTTTCGTCAAGGTGGAAGGATTTCCAGGTACTCCGGATTTGAATTCCATCACTGGCATTGTGATTCATTCAGATATGCAGCCTACTGGAAGCTTTGTTTGCTCCGATTCATTGGTCAACCAGCTTCAACACAATATTCAGTGGGGACAGCGCGGTAATTTTCTGGATGTGCCTACGGACTGTCCGCAAAGGGACGAACGTTTGGGATGGACAGGTGATGCTCAGGTATTCAGCATGACGGCTGCGTTCAATTTCAATGTTGCTGCTTTCTATACCAAATGGCTAAAAGATTTGGCTGCAGATCAATCTTCATACGGCACGGTTCCTTTTGTTATCCCCAATATTCTTAATCCCTTGGCTTGTTCGGCAGCGTGGTCCGATGCTGCGGTAATTGTACCATGGAGTGTCTATTTAACCTATGGTGATAAACGGATTCTGAATGAGCAGTATCCGAGCATGAAGGCTTGGGTAGAGTATATGCATGGCAGGGCTGGAGACAAAAACCTTTGGCTGGGAGATTTCCATTTCGGCGATTGGCTGGCTTTCGCGACAACGCAATCCGATTATCCGGGAGCAACCACCGATAAAGATTTGATTGCAACAGCCTATTACTTTTATTCTACCAGCTTGCTGTCAGAAATTGCCGGAATTATTGGCAATGAGAGTGATGCCGGGAAATACGAAAAGTTGGCGGAAGAAATCAAGAAAGCTTTTAATGCTGAGTTTGTAACGCCTAACGGAAGGTTAGAATCTAATACACAAACGGCTTATGTGTTGTCGCTTGCATTTCACTTGTTGCCTGAGGACAAAGTTCCAAAAGCAGCAAATTATCTGGCGGAAGATGTGAAGAAGTTCGGGCATCTGACTACCGGATTTGTCGGTACGCCGCTTCTCTGCCAGACGTTATCGGATTACGGGCATCCTGACCTGGCCTTTATGTTGCTGATGAACAAGAAATATCCGTCGTGGCTGTATCCGGTTACGCAAGGTGCGACGACCATTTGGGAGCGTTGGGATGGACAAAAACCGGACGGTACTTTTCAGGATGTGGGCATGAACAGTTTTAACCATTATGCTTACGGTGCCATTGGCGAATGGATGTACAGTTATGTGGGGGGTATACGGATTGATCCCAAACAGCCGGGTTATAAGCATTTCTTTTTGGCACCTCACGTTGGTGGATATCTGAGTTATGCAACTACACAGTACCAATCACTTTACGGACCGATCGAATCGGCATGGAAAATACAGGATGGTCATTTTGTTTACACCGTGGCAATTCCCGCTAATACCACGGCTACAGTCATACTACCGAAGACAAATAGCGAGCAATTAACGATGAACTCTTTGCCATTGAAATCAGAAATGAAAAAGGCATTGACGATTCAGCCTGACGGAGTGACACTGGAACTGGGTTCAGGTCATTACCAGTTTAGCTATCCCTATGAAGATGCTAAGGAGGAAAAGAAATGACGAAATCCAAATGCGACGAATCAAATGAAAGACGTTAATCGAATTGAACAGGCTTATCGGCTTGCCAAAGAAACATACGCCTCATTGGGAGTGGACACAGACACTGCGGTAACCAAACTAAAAGATGTGGTTATTTCACTTCATTGCTGGCAAACGGATGATGTGGGCGGTTTTGAAACACCGGATGCTTCTTTGTCAGGTGGTGGCATTCAGGCAACCGGAAATTATCCCGGTAAGGCAACCAGTCTGGAGGAGATGTATGCGGATTTGGATAAGGTGCTGTCTTTGCTTCCGGGTAAACAACGACTGAATCTGCATGCTATTTATGGTGATTTTGGTGGCGAGTTTGTCGATCGCGACCAGCTTGAAGTAAAGCATTTTCAGAGTTGGATCGATTGGAGCAAAGAGCGCGGCATTGGACTGGATTTCAATGCGACCTGTTTTTCGCATCCTAAAGCAGACGATGGATTTACGCTGGCCAGTAAGGATGAATCCATTCGGAAATTCTGGGTGGAACATGTCAAACGTTGTCGTGCTATTTCTGCGGAAATTGGTAAGCAATTGGCAACTCCATGCGTCCATAATCTTTGGATTCCGGATGGAACCAAGGATATTCCGGTTGACCGGAATGGCTATCGGGCACAACTGAAAAAATCGCTTGATGAAGTAATGGCCATAGAATATCCCAACAAATACATGAAAGATGCAGTTGAAAGCAAGCTGTTTGGCATCGGCGCTGAGTCGATGACAGTCGGTTCATATGATTTCTACTTGGGCTATGCCATCCAAAATAATAAATTGATATGCCTCGATAATGGGCATTTTCACCCAACGGAGCAGGTGGGAGACAAGATTTCTTCCTGCCTGCATTTCCTGGATGAAATTCTGTTACACATTTCCCGTCCGGTTCGCTGGGATTCGGATCATGTGGTTACTCTGAATGAAGATGTTCAGCTAATTGCGTCCGAAGTAATCAGGAATGATTTCCTTAACCGGGTCAATATTGCACTCGATTTCTTCGATGCATCCATCAACCGGATTGGGGCTTATGTAATTGGAACAAGGGCTGTGCAGAAAGCTTTCCTCATTGCTTTACTGGAGCCGACACAAGAGTTGGTGAAACTGGAGGAATCGGGGAAAAACTTTGAGCGTTTGGCTATGCTGGAAGAATTGAAAACGATGCCTTATAGTGCAGTATGGGATTATTTCTGTCTTCAGGAAGGCGTTCCTGTTGGGGCAGACTATATTTCCGAAATTCAACAATATGAGCAGGAAGTGCTCTCTAGGAGGTAACGTTTCGTCCTAATTGTAAAATAGTCTAGGAGTGAGCCATGAAGGGAATTGTCGCTTTCGATATTGGGAAGACCAACAAGAAAATTTTGGTGTTTGACGAGAACTTTCATGTTGTATACCAGGACGAACAGAAGATGGAACCCGTTACGGATGATGATGGTTTCGAGTGTGATGACATCGAACGAATTGAACGCTGGGTGCTCGATAGTCTACAAAAACTATTGTTGTCAGGACGGTACGAAATTGTTGCCGTTAATTTCTCCACCTACGGAGCTTCATTAATATGGCTTGATAAAAACGGCAAGCACTTGGGACCATTGTACGACTATTTGAAACCGGTTGACGAGCATATTGCTTTCTCACTGTTTGAAAGATACGGCGGTGAAAGTGAATTTTGTCGTCAAACGGCAAGTCCTTCATTGGGATTGCTCCTGAATTCAGGTATACAACTCTTGTGGATGAAGGAGGACCATCCGGATGTGTATCAAAAAGCAGGTTCTATTCTTCACTTCCCGCAATATTTATCGTATCTGCTGACCGGGAAAATAATGGCTGAATCAACCTCTATCGGGTGTCATACTTTCCTGTGGGATTTCGATCATAACCAGTATCATCAATGGTTGGCCGATGAGGGAATTCAGTTGCCTGAACCTTTACCAAATAATTACCTGGCTAATGTTGAGGTGGCAGGAAAAGTATTGAGGGCCGGAATCGGGATTCACGATAGTTCTGCGGCGTTGGTTCCTTATTTGATGGGAACAGATGAGCGGTTTGTGCTTCTTTCAACAGGAACCTGGTGCATCAGTATGAATCCGTTTAACCACGAAAACCTGACGGCCGAAGAATTGAAGCAGGATTGCCTGAATTATCTGAACATTTACCAGAAACCGGTAAAATCTTCCCGGTATTTCCTGGGACACATTCATGATGTGAATATGGAGCGGCTGACAAATCATTTTCAGGTAGAGAAATCAACTTACAAGCGCGTTGAATCGAATGAAATGTTGCTTAAGAAGCATCTGGAGAACGGGCAGAAAGTTTTTTTCTGCAAGAAAATGCCGACTGATTATGTGGATGATACAGTTGACCTGGAACAATTTGACAGCTTCGCAACCGCATATCACCAGTTAATGTTCGATTTGACAGAAGAATGCATTCATTCCCTGAAACTGGTTATTCCTGCCAAAGATGGTGTGGAAAGTTTGATAGTTTCCGGCGGTTTTGCCCGGAATCGGATCTTCATAACTTATCTGGCTTCACGGTTCCCGGAAAAACGGGTTTATACCAGTGAAATTGATAATGCTTCGGCGTTGGGAGCGGCTTTGGTCTGTGCTGAGGAAGTTTACGGTCAGAAAAAAATGCAAATTGATCTGGGATTGAAGAGATGGCATGCTATATAGCTTGTAATTTTCATGGTAGTATTGAATGAATAATTGATATAGAGTAATGAAGGAATCGGGTTTTCATGTAATGCACCCACGGGATCAGATTGTATTGGTCATTACCCGGATATACGAAAGAGGAATGACCACAACATCAGGAGGGAATATTTCGGTAATGGATGAGAATGGTGATATGTGGGTGACTCCGTCGGCTATAGATAAAGGTTCGCTAAACCGGGACGATATTATCCAGGTGAAAAAAGACGGAACGATCGTCGGGAAACACAAACCTTCGTCAGAATATCCGTTTCATAAGGCTATTTATGAAATTCGTCCTCATATAAAAGCTGTGATTCATGCTCATCCGCCGGCTTTGGTTTCGTTTAGTATCGTGAGGCAAATACCCAATACTAATGTGATACCTCAGGCTAAAAACATTTGCGGTTTAGTCGGATATGCACCATATGCGCTTCCTGGCAGTGAGGAATTGGGCGAGCACATTGCCAATGTATTCAAAGAGGGACACCAGGCGGTTATTATGGAGAATCACGGTACCGTAGTGGGTGGAAGTAATCTGGATGATGCTTTTCAGCGCTTTGAAACGCTTGAGTTCACTGCCCGTGCCATTATTAACGGAAAGGCTATTGGAAAAGTAAAATCGCTGACAGATAGCCAAATTGTGGCATTTGAAGAACAAATTCCTCATTTGTTGCCGGAAATGGGAAAGGTGGAACGAACTTCCGAAGGGCAGGAAAAAAGAGAGGAGATTGTGAGGTTTGTTAAACGAGCCTGCCAGCAGGGCTTAATGATTAGTTCTTATGGAACCGTTTCTTGTCGCTGGAAAGGAGATGATTTTCTGATTACACCTACCAATGTGAATCGTTGGGAGCTAACCACTGAGGATATTGTGCATATAAAGAATAATCAGCGGGAACAGGGAAAAATTCCCAGCCGGTCAACCTGGTTGCACCAGGAATTATACAAACGACATCCGCATATTAATTCGATTATTCTGACGCAATCGCCCTATCTGATGGCGTTCTGTGTGACCGGGAATAAGTTTGATGTGCGGACGATTCCGGAAAGTTGGATATTCCTGCAGGATGTGCCCAATGTATTTTTCGGCTCACACTTTAAAGGAAATAATACGGTTTCAGATTTAATATCCGAATCAGCCCCTGCTGTTCTCATTGACAATGATTCGGTGATCGTGACAGGCGATACATTGCTGAGTACTTTCGACCGTCTGGAAGTGGCTGAATTCAGTGCTAAATCGTTGGTTATGGCCGCACCGTTGGGTAAATTGAATCCCATTGGTCAGGCAGAAGTGGAAGACCTGAGGAAAAAGTTTCTATCGTAGATGAGCGGGGCATTTCGATATTCTCTGAAATTACTATCTAATTAGAGAGGTATAGATGATTGTTTTTATCATATGTTTTTCAATATAATTCGAAATATCTAATAGTTAATTTGTTAAATTGAGGAGAAACCTAGCTCTCCTGTCGATTAACTGACCAATACCGAGATTTTTATATGCGATATGGAGAGGTAGAAATCGTATTTAACCTAACTCTCGTCCCATGCCTAAAAAAAGAAAGAAACGGCCATCTCCACAACAACAAAGACAGGAACAAGCTGAACAACGCAAAAAGTTTTACCGGAAAATCAAACACTTTTTTACAATTTTAGAGAGAGAACATCTTTTTAAACTCATCCCGGATTACTATCTGAACGTTCTCTATCAGACCAGATTAATGGCTCCTAAAGTGTTATCTGAAGAAGAGGTATTTATATCGGTTGAGAATACGAAAATCATGAATGAAACAGTCTACACCATTTTAAAAGATTATTATTTTGATGTGCCGGATAGTAACATTCGAATGAATATGTATGACTATCTGACAATTGGATTGACCATTCAATATGGGTTCATTGTAAGCGAAAAAGATTTTTTTTCCGGCATTCAACAAATCAGAGATGAGATACGGCCGTTCATGGAAAAAATATATACAGAAGAGTTTTTTCAAACCAAGCTAACCAAGGTACTTTACCTAAACACCGTGTACCTTAGCGGGCTTGATCAAAATTATTATCCGGTGCGCTTCGAATGGTCCGATCATAAGCATAATAACGGCAAACATTATGGCATATTCAGGGTTGGCGAAATCATAAGCCCCAGAATATCTATCAATATTGATGGTGTTAATCGGCCGGTTTATCAGGTAGGCTGGGCGACGGACAAATTTAATCCAGCAACGATTCCTACGAGAGAATTGAAGCTTGATTTATACGGAATTCAGGAAAACACAGAAATTTATATACAGAAGCATGCCCTTATTCGGTTGAAAGAAAGACTGGATATGGTAAATTCAGGTGATATTCATCTGTTCGTTGTTGATTCATGTTTGAATCCGGTTATTCGAGAGAGCGGACATAATAAATATCTCATCGAGTACAGGCTGGATGACTTTAAACTTGGGTATCTGGTGGCCGATTTAATCGAAGCCAAACTGATTATTCGGACATTTTTATTGGTAACACAATGTGGCACTCCGGAGGAAAAGAAATTAAGTTCCATTACCGGTTTAACGAAGGAGGATATTGAATACTTGAATCTATGTAAGTTAAGTTCATTTGTTAATTCCGACATACATGAAAATTCTCGTTTGAATTCGATTTTTGAAGAAGCAGGATGCGAAGGCATTATTAAATTTGCTCAGAATATTATTCACAGACCGGGTAAGAAAGTCCACCGGGCCGAACAGATATTGAAATATCTCAAGATGGAAGAACCTATTCCTGTATTCGAGTCGAAGAAAGTGCCTGAACCCTTTAAAGTATGATGGTATGAACTATATTTTTATTACCTATGGTGCTTTGATTGTGAACTGTTTCAAATCGTAAATGCCCGGTTTCTTTCCCAAATCGGTCACTTTTTCCACCATACCTACAAAGCCGTCCTAGCCGACCAATTCGCGCTTTTTCTTTTCAAATTCTTTGCTCAGCGCATAGAACTCATTTTGGGAAACAATCTTCCGCAATGCAGGGGAAAGGAATTTCTGAATTCCTTCCGATAGCAAGATGAGCCCTACGGTTAGCCTGATAAAAAGTGTCCTGTTGTCTTGTACGGTTAAAAGGACTTGATTGAGAAGGTTATTTTTCTCTGACATAAGAACTGGATATTTTACAACGACTGGTCAAATCGTTATGTTCGAGTTGTTTCAGGTGTGATTCATTGTCAGTGATATAACAAGTCACATGATAATGTGTTTAATTGGACCTGTAACGGGGTGTTCGGTTATCCGAATGTGAAGAAAACGTGTCTTATGAAAATTATTCAGGAAAACATTTGGATGGCATTTTAATAATTCGGATTTTCGCTACTGGAAAACGAAATTGGTCGAAAAATATGTCGTTGTCAAAAGATGAAATCATAAAGGCTGAGATACTGGCACAAGCGCAAAAATTGTTTCAGCAATTTGGTTTGAAAAAGACTGCCATGGACGAGATTGCTCTAGCCTGCGGGAAAGCCAAAAGTACATTGTATCATTATTTTAATAGCAAAGAGGAAGTTTTTGATGCGGTGATTCAGATGGAGATGATCAACCTTAGGCAATATGTGAAAGATAAGGTGGAAGAGCATAAGAAGATGGTGGACAAACTTCAGACATATATTGTTGAGTTTAATGTAGAAATACTGAATAGGAGGAACTTGTATCACATAGTAAAACAAGACAATATGATTGAATCAATAGCAAAGAAGCATTTCTTCCATATGCTGGATTATGAGAAATCATATATCGTGCGTATCATGGAAGATGGTTATGATTCGGGAGAGTACAGGGATTTTGAACGGGAAGATATTCCCTGGATAGCTGAACTGTTTCTGGCCGCTTTTTATGGAATGGTGCAATATTCTGTTGAGCGGGACGGGGCGTTTGATGAAGAAAAACTGACGAAAGCAGCTCTCCTGTTTGTACCCAAGCTTTTCAGCTAAATTTTTTGTCGGGGAATCGACTAAAATACCAATCTAGTAGTGTTGTTTTGTTTAGCGATTTCCATTGAACGAGAAAGAAATTACTTACGTAATTATTTCAATACTATATTGAAATTTTTTTTGAATAAAAACCGACCAAAATACCAAGATAGTATTATGGTTTAATCGAGAAATGACTGTAAAAATGAAGCACGTACGTATAAGTTTGCTCTTGGTAACGACGTTGTTGGCAGGATGTAATGCCACAGTAAAGAACAACACAGGAGAGGAAAGTAAGAACGGCACCCGGGTTGCGATTCAGACGATTGAAGCCAGTGCTGATAACCAGGAGGAGTCCTATATAGGTACTATCGAAGAATCCGTTTCCATTCCACTTAGTTTTCTCGTTACAGGAACGGCAATGAAGGTGAAAGTTGATGAAGGAGAATCGGTAGCGAAGGGACAGTTGCTGGCGACTTTGGACGATGAGAGCTACACGAATGCTTACCTAATGGCAAAGGCCAAAGAAGAACAGGCTCAGGATGCTTATAACCGGTTGGCTCCGGTTTACCAAAAAGGTAGTTTGCCGGAGGTAAAATTTGTCGAAGTCAAATCTGGTTTGGCTCAGGCAAAGGCCATGGCACTTCTTGCCAAAGGAAAGGTAAATGACTGCCGGTTGTATGCACCCACCAGTGGTGTTATTGGGAAGAAGATGATTGAACCGGGCATGAATGTTATTCCCGGGAATCCGATATTTAAACTGGTAAAAATCGAAAAAGTCAAAGTGAAAGTACCGGTTCCCGAAAATGAAATTGCCGGTATTTCGAAAGGGCTTAAAGCCACAGTTAAGGTTGCGGCATTGGGCGAGCAGACATTTGAAGGCAAGGTTTCGGAAATTGGCGTGATATCGAATCCGCTTTCTCATACGTACGCAGTGAAAGTTGAATTAAATAACCCCGACAAAGTGCTTAAGCCGGGAATGGTATGCGAGGTGCAGATCGCGAATCCAACGCTGTCCAGCCGGATTGTTATTCCGCTCTCGGCCGTTCAAACTGACGGGAATGGTAAACGGTTTGTTTTTATTGCTGATGCGAAATCAAAGAAAGCCAGAAAAGAATACATCGAAACAGGTGCTTTAGTGACCAATGGAGTGATTATCAATAAAGGTCTTTCCAATGGTGATTTGTTGATCACCGAAGGGTACCAGAAACTGGAAGATAACTCAACCATTCAAATGATTAAGTGATGAGGAAAACGTTGGGTATTGTTGAGTCTGCCATGCGGCACAGACAGATTGTATTTCTGATTACTACCATGTTATTGGTGTTAGGAGTGTATGCACTTTTTGTGATGCCGCGCCAGGAGTTTCCGTCATTTACCATCCGGCAGGGATTGGTGATCGGTGTATATCCGGGAGCCAGTTCGGCGGAGGTTGAAGAGCAACTGACTTCGAAAGTTGAGAAGTATTTGTACGGTTTCCAGGAAATTAAAAAGAAGGATACCTATTCTGTGTCCAAGGATGGCTTGATGATTGTTTATGTCAAGCTGAACGACGATGTTAAGGATAAAGATAAGTTCTGGGCAAAGCTGAATGACGGGTTGAGCAATTTCAAAGCCCAGTTACCGGCAGGTGTGTTGGCCTTGTACACGAATAGTGACTTTGGCGATACTTCTGCGTTGTTGGTGACGATTGAATCGGACCATAAGTCCTATCATGAGTTGCAAAATTATATGGACGAGTTGGAAAACCGATTGCGCAGGATTCAATCTGTATCCAAATTGCGGAATTACGGGTTGCAGAATGAGCAAATCAGTATTTACCTGAACAGGGGAAAACTGACCAATTATGGAATAACTCCAACAACATTGTTGGCGAACTTATTCACGCAAGGTTTTACCACGATCAGCGGGACGGTGGATAATCCTGATTATAATGCCCCTATTCACATAGCACCAACCTATAACAACGAAAAGGAAATTGGAGAGCAGATTCTTTACGCTGATCCTGCCGGGAATATCATTCGCCTGAAAGATGTTGCCCGAATTGTGAGGGAGTATCCCAAGCCTGACAGCTACATCACCAACAACGGGCATAAATGTTTGCTGATTTCGATGGAGATGCAGCCTGGAAATAATATTGTTCAGTACGGAAAGGATGTGGAAGAAGTACTAAACCAGTTCCAGTCTGAATTACCCGATGGCGTCAATATTGAGCGTGTGGCCAATCAACCGAAGGTGGTTAGCGATTCCATTTCCACCTTCCTGCTCGAAATGCTTTATGCCATCATAGCGGTCATTTTGGTTACGATGGTTCTGCTGCCATTCCGGGTAGCTGCCGTCGCATCGACTTCCATTCCGATTACCGTTTTTATTTCACTTGGAATCATGTACCTGACAGGCATTGAGCTGAACACAGTGAGTTTGGCTGCTCTGATCGTTGTGCTTGGGATGATAGTCGACAACTCCATTGTCATTGTGGATAGTTATATGGAAAAACTCGATCAGGGTATGTCGCGTTGGCATGCATCTATTAGTAGTGCAAGAGGCTTTTTTAAGGCGATTTTTTCGGCAACACTCGCTATCAGTATCACCTTCTTTCCATTTCTGGCCACGACCAAAGGAATGATCAATGACTTCGTCCATTTTTTCCCATGGACGGTAACCCTTACATTGGGTATTTCCCTGCTAGTTGCCATGTTTTTGATACCATTTCTTCAGTATGTTTTTATTAAAAACGGATTCGAAAAATCGAAGTGGAAGAAAAAAGAAGGTCGTCGTAGCTTTCTCAATATTGTACAGCAAACCTATGAAAAATGGTTGGGCAGGGCTTTCAGACATCCCAAAGTAACCATTGGAGCTGGAATTGTTGCGGTTTTGGTGGGAGGCATCTTGTTCTCTGTTTTGCCGCGGCAACTAATGCCTATTGCCGAACGTGACCAGTTTCCGGTTGAGATTTATCTGCCACAGGGGAGTTCCCTGGAACAGACTGCACAGGTGGCTGATAGTTTGGAGCAGATCTTGAATAAGGATGCCCGGGTGAAATCGATTACGTCATTTATTGGAACCAGCTCTCCACGTTTTCACACTACCTATGCTCCCCAGATGCCGGCTAAAAATTATGCCCAGTTCATTGTCAATACGCATTCAAATCGCGAGACAGAGGAAATGTTGAATGAATATTCGCAAAAGTATGCCGATTACTTTCCCAATGCCCATATTCGTTTCAAACAGCTGAGTTATCAGGAAGCTGCTAATCCTATTGAAGTGAGAGTTTCCGGGAGTAATCTGAGCGATTTGAAATCGTTAGCTGATTCGCTTATCACCAAAATGAGAACAGTTCCGGGAATAACCTGGGTACATACCAATTTTAAAGGGATGCTGCCCGGAACAGAGGTCAGTATCAATGATACGGAGGCCAATCGTTTAGGGATTACCAAAACACTTGTTTCAACGAATCTGGCGATTGATTTTGACGGGTTGCCGTTAACCACCCTGTGGGAAGGTGATTATAAGATTCCGGTTAAACTTAAAAGCGAACGCGCCAATAAAGCTGCTTCTTATGGCGATATTGAAGATGAGTATATCCATTCAATTATACCAGGTGTTTCGGTTCCGTTACGGCAAATTGCCAATGTGAAACCGGATTGGACACAGGGACAAATTGTCCGCAGAAACGGCATCCGTACCATCACCATCGAAAGCGATGTTGTCAGGGGGGCCAATACCAATGAAGTTTTCCGGGCAGTAAAAAGCATAGCTGACAATCAACAGCTACCAGCAGGAATCCGTATCAGTTACGGTGGTGCGCATGAAACGGACTCCGACATGCTGCCTCAGGTGATTGGAGCTTTGCTCATCAGTGTTTTTATCATTTTTATGATTCTTGTTTTCCATTTCAAGAAGCCCAGCCTGGCCCTACTCGTTTTGAGTTCGGCCACACTAAGTATTGTTGGTGCTGCACTTGGCATGTTAATCATGGGAAAGGATTTTGGTGTTACCTCTATTCTGGGAGTTATCAGCCTAATTGGAATTCTGGTGCGAAATGGTATCATCATGCTTGATTATGCAGAAGAATTGAGGCACAGGCATAAGAAAACGGTTCTGGAGGCGGCTTTTGAAGCCGGCAAACGGAGAATGCGCCCCATTTTCCTCACTTCCGCCGCAGCATCGATGGGCGTTATCCCCATGATTATCAGTAATAGTTCGTTGTGGGCGCCCATGGGAACCGTTATCTGTTTCGGTACGCTAACATCAATGATTTTACTGGTATTGATTCTCCCGGTTGCTTACTGGCTGATTTTCCGGAGCACTGAAAGAAAAGAAAGTAAGTTAACCATCGACGAAATCGCGAACAAAAGCAAAATGAAACCAGTGATATTAACAGCATTGGCTTTACTCTTGCTGGCTCCGGTTACCCAGGCCCAGGATCATGAATATTCGCTGACGCAATGTAAAACACTGGCCTTGGAAAATAATGCTCGTGTAAAAAACAAAGTGCTCGATGTTCAATCGGCTGAGCAGGCGAAGAAGGCAGCTTTCACTAAATATTTTCCACAGGTCGAAGCCACGACCATGGCTTTTAAATACAATAAGTCGGTTATGGATATGAATATCCCGGGAGGCAATCTTCCTGTATACGATGGAAATGCGGCGAATCTGAGTTCCGCCACGCAGTATGCCTACTTTCCTGGAATGAATATTTCCCTGTTGAAAGATGGTGCTGTGGGTTTGGTTACAGCGACCGAACCGGTTTATGCCGGTGGAAGAATAACAACGGGTAACAAACTGGCCAATCTGGGGATCGAAGTCAATCAGCTGCAACTCACATCAACTGAAAAAGAAATCGCGTTAAATACGGAAAAACAGTATTGGCAGATTGAAGCGTTGAACGAGAAGATGAAAACGTTGGAACGTTACATGCTGATGGTGGATACATTGCATAAAGAGGTGACAGACTCCTATCAGGCTGGTTTAATTACCCGAAATGACTTGTTGAAGGTGGAGTTGAAGCAAAATGAATTAAAGATGAATCACCTGAAGCTGGCGAATGGGATTAAATTGGCTAAAATGGCCCTTTGCCAGTATATCGGTATCGACTACGGGGACAGTATTCGTTTTACAGATACCATCCCTCAAATGAAGGCTCCGAAGGAGTACTATATCAATCATTCGGAAGCTTTGGCGAAAAGGCCAGAATACCAGTTGCTGCAAAAGAGTTCGGACGCCGAGAAATACAAAACAAAGTTGCAGCGTGGCGAATATATGCCCCAGATAGGAGTAGGTGTTGGTGGTCAGTACCTGGATATTGACAGCAATAGCTCTACTACCGGTATGGTTTTTGGGACCGTTAAAATTCCGATTTCCGGGTGGTGGGAAGCCTCGCACAAGTTAAAAGAGCGTCGGCTGAAGGAGGAGCAGAATGTGAACACAGTAAATGATAACACGCAGAAGTTGCTGCTGCAAATGCAACAGGTCCGCGACCAGCTCGACGAAGCTTATCAACAGGTGCAGTTGGCAAAGATATCCGTTCAACAGGCGGAGGAAAATCTGAAGGAGAACAATGATAATTACAAAGCCGGAATGATACGGGTTTCAGATATGATGGAGGCCCAGGCTCAGGTTCAGCAGTCACACGACCGGTATGTAGATGCCCTCACGCAATATCTGGTTACGAAAGTTCATTACCTGGAAGTGACAGGACGGTAGCAGGTTTGTTTTTCTTTGGTAGTTTTAGTCGTTTAGACGAGAGAGGTTACTGTTCTTTTTGATTGAGCAGGTAACCTCTCTCTTGTTTTTGACCTTTTACTAACAGATTTTTTATATATCGATCTTATTTCAAGGTGGTTTTTGCAGACTACAAAAAGAGGCTGCCTCTACTCAGAGACAACCCCCTTTTAATCTAAGTCTGACTATATGTTAATTACAATGCACCTTCGTCATAAGCTCTTTCTCCGTGCAGTGATTCATCGAGTCCCAGGTCTTCCATTTCCTCACTCACTTTTACCTTGGTGAACAGATTGATAACGGCAAGCATTAAATAGGTAAAGACAAATGCATATACCGCTCCAATCAAAACAGCTACCACTTCTTTCATAAAGAAACCACCGTTTCCTTCAATCAATCCGGATTGTCCGTTTACCGCAGCGGATGCGAAAATTCCAAGGCTGATGGTTCCGATAACACCACCCATTCCGTGAACGCCCCATACGTCCAGTGCATCGTCCCATCCCCACTTGTTTTTGAGCTGAACGGCAACATAACAAAGTGATCCGGCAGCAATACCAATCACGATGGCAGCCCAAAGCGGCACGAAACCGGCAGCTGGCGTAATGGTTGCCATCCCGGCAACTGCTCCGGTGAGCAAGCCAACGAACTTCGGTTTTCCTTCGCGTACCCATTCGATAATTAACCAGGTGATGGTAGCAAATGAAGCGGCAACGTCAGTGTTGAGGAAAGCTAGCGTTGTGACAGCATTTACTTTCAACTCACTTCCGGCATTGAATCCGTACCAGCCGAACCACAGTAAACCGGTACCAATAGCAACAAGGGGGATACTATTGGGAGGTGACGCTTTATCGCGCCGTTTGCCCACGTAAAATACCGAAGCCAATGCGGCAAATCCTGCTGTTGCGTGAACGACTACACCGCCGGCGAAATCGAGCACGCCCCATTGTGCCAGAATGCCACCACCCCAAATCATGTGCACAAACGGGTAGTAAACGAATAACTGCCAAAGCACGAGGAAAACCAAATAAGCCTTAAAGGTAACGCGGTTCACAAAGGCTCCGGTGATGAGGGCCGGGGTAATAATCGCGAACATCATTTGGTAAGCAATGAAAATGTAAACAGGGTATTGTTCCCCGGCCCCGCCAAAGCTTTCAGTAAACGGAATACCCTTAAGGAAAGCATGCGACAAATCACCGATGATGCCGCCTTCTCCACCACTAAAACAAAGTGAATATCCCACCGAAATCCACATGATGGTGGTAATTCCTAATGATACAAAGGTTTGCATCATAATGCCCAGAATATTTCTCTTCCCGGCCAACCCGCCATAGAAAAAGGCGAGTCCTGGTGTCATGAGCATCACCAGGCTGGTGCTAAGAATCATAAAGGCTGTTGTGCCTGTGTCGAACGTAGCCATATGAATTAAGTTTTACAGTGTTTATTGGTTTGTTTTAAAGAGAAAATCCAAATACGAAGAATACTTTTTGCGTCTGCGGATTAGTAATTATTGAGGCCGAAAGAGGCAGGGAGAATTTTTCTGTAACCGGAATACTTTTGGTTGCCGTAATGCCCAGATTGACAATTCCCGGTCCGGTTCCGTAATAGCCCGATTCGCCCACATAGCCGGTAAGGCTATCTGCTTTCCTGACCTGGTTGAGTGTACCGCCCATAAAGGCATTGCACGAAATATCATTCACATTGAATGAGTAGCCCAACTCGAAATAGTTGGAATACTTGATACCATCTTTAGAGTTGAAATCGGGATTAGCAGGATTATTATTTACTTTAATGGCATCCGCTCCGTAGAAGTTGACAGCAACGAGAAGCGTCAACGGGAGCCTATCCGTTCCGTTAAATGCCAGGGAGGCTTCGAGTACATGCCCTGTTGCGTCTTTATTCCAGTCGAAATATTGGTAATCGGCTGACTCATCAGGGAAGTAATAATCGCAGATACCCGCAGTTAATGCATCGTTCAGAAAGGTATAATTGAGGGATAAATCAAATTCCTGTCCGGCATTGGAACCGCTTAAAGAATAAGCTCCCCATGCACCCAATGTCAGGTTTCCGTAACCAACGGACACCGAAGGTTGCAAACTGGGTGAATTTCCGCCAAACTGTGAGCCGCGCCAGATGTAACGACTCATGACGTCGGCACCCATATCAAAAGTAACTTTAGTTGCCTTTGGGTTGACATCCTGAGCCCAAACCTGGTTTCCGAAGAAAAGGATAATAATAAGCAGAATAGAAGCGAAGAGTTTCTTTTGATTCATTCCCGTTAGGTTTTAATTGCAAAAACGTTGATTAAAACTATCAGGGAATACCCGGTCAATAAATAAGGAGTTATACGGAAATTGCCTGTACGGGAAATAGGAATATTTCTACGTAATTCCCGTATGCACTGAAAATTGAAGTGACGATTTTTTCGGAATTCAGTGGTTGAAATATCAAATAGAAAGTTAATCCTGCAAAGAGGATGAACTATTCACAAACTGCTTTAAAACACGCAGATTATTTATTCCGGATGTCAAAACAGGAAAAAGCAGATTTCTGTCTTACAGCTGAATAATTTCATTTTTGATGGCGTATTTCACCAGCTCAACAGTCGATTTCATTTCCAGTTTGGACAGAATGTTGCTTTTGTGTGTATCGACGGTTCGGATGCTAATGCACAACTCTTCAGCTATTTCCTTGTTCATCATTCCTTCGGAAACGCATTTGATGATTTCCAGCTCCCTGGGAGTTAGCTGGTGATGCTGTTCAGTCTTCTTTGCGTCTGATTTTGTTTCTTTCAGATAACCCTTGGCAATGGTTTGGGAAACATCGTTGGTGAAATATTCGTCCCCGGCATTCAAGGTGCGAATGGCCTTCAGCAGTTCATCGCAGCCAACATCTTTGGGTAAGTACCCTGAAGCTCCGGCCTTAATAGCGTTCATGACAAACTCCTCGTTGGTGTGCATCGATAATATCAGCACCCGAACATAAGGATATCTGGCAGTTAAGACACGGGTCGCCTCAATTCCTGAAAGGTCAGGCATCGTAATGTCGGTAATGATGACGTTGGGAATCGTATGATGAAGCAATTTGATGAGTTCCTCACCGGTAGATGCTTCCCCGATAATCTGGATGTCGGGTTCTTCGCTGAGCAGTGACTTAATACCGTCGCGAAACATCTGATGATCGTCTGCTAAAATGACCTGAATCTTTTTCATGATACACTATTTGGAACTGTAACTATAATACGGCAACCTTTTCCTTCGGTATTTTTGCCCATTGTCAATTTGCCCCCAATGAGACTGGCCCGCTCTTTCATGTTGGGTATTCCGTTTCCCCAACGGGTATTTTCATCCAATCCTTTTCCGTCGTCATTTATTTCGAGTACGAGTTCCTCTTCTGTTTCCTGAAAAAGAACCTCAATATTTGCTGTCCCGGCATATTTAAGGGCGTTGTTGAGGGCTTCCTGAGCAATCCGGTAGAGATAGGTATCGGTTCTTGGGTTGTATTTCTCTTTTGTATTTTGACTGCTGAAGGTTACCCCGACCTGGGTATTTTTATCGATTTCCGATACCAGGTTCCGGAGAGCCGTGATTAAACCAAATTCGTTTAATACAGCTGGCATCAGGTCATTCGAGATGTTTCTCACTTCCTGAATAGTGGATGAGAACAGCGTTTGAATTTCATGAATAATTTCACGCGATTTCATGAAGTTGGTATGCAATGCTCTTTCCAGTTTCATCTTAATGGCCAACATCATTTGCCCCAGACTGTCGTGCAATTCCCGGGAAAGCCTTTGCCGTTCCATTTCCTGCCCGTCAATCATCGATGACAAACGCAACATCTTTTCCGTTTCCAGTCTTTCCGACTGATCCTTTAATTGAACGGTCATCTGGTTGAATGAAGTAATCAGCGCCCCGATTTCATCTTCACGCACTTCCTGAATGGTTTCGCCATAAATTCCCTGTGAGACTTTCTCTGTTTCCAGCTTCAATTTTTTGATGGGTGCCGCAATCATATTGGCAAGTATTGCAACAATGCTTACCAGGAAAAGGGCAATCAGCACACTCAGATAGATAATGTTATTCCGAATATCGGTAATTGGAATCATTGCTTCCTGGACATCGATTTCTGCCAGAATGACCCAGTTTAAACCTTCGATATTAACTTTTGAAAAAGAACTGAAAACAGGAATATCACGGTAATCCCTGATTCTCTTCGTATCGGTTTTGTCCCGGAAAGCTTCTTCAACCCCAATGGTTTTAACCGAAATATTATAAGGCGCATCTTTCTTAAAACGGGAATTGCTTCGCATCAGATAGTCTTTCCCTACCAGGTAAGTCTCACCTGTTTTTCCCAAACCATTGTATGGATTGTTCTCGAACATAATGTCGTTAATGGAAGCGGCACTGACTTCCAGCAAAAGAATACCATGTTGCTGGTTTATTCGGTACGGGGCACACACCAGCACCGAGGAAAAATGATGGTTCAATCCGGGATGGAGCTCTGTGATGAATGGAGTTGTGTAATTTTTATATTTCTCAAAAAAGCGGCGCAATGACTGATTGGGAGTCGATTGCGATTCAATGGGATGCTGAGAGTCTTTGGAATAATCTAATGTAATCAGGCTTGATTCTGAGTTCATTAGCATGAGATGCGTATAACTCTTACTTGCCTGTAAATAGCCGTTCAGGTATTTCAGAAAATCTTTGTCCTTCGTGATGGAAGAACTTTGATTCTCGGTAGAGAACAATCCGGCAATGGAAGAGATGTCATTTTTGCGCTGATCGAAAAAACTCTTGAGTCGGTTCTGTTTTTCGGTACGAAGGGAAATTAATTGTTCAAAGGTGCGGTCGATTAGTGCTTTGCGGGCTTTGTCATAGGAATATAAACCAACGATTGCTGTAGAGATTAGACTGAGCAGCAGGAAGTAAACAATGAGTTTTTTAGCAATCGATTTTTTCATCCGAAGAAATAAGGACAATATTAATGGTTTGCGGATGAATAATTGCCTAAAAATGAATGCTTTTAGACATGAAAAGTACTGTGAAAGAATGATTTATGTCAGGTTTGGTTCTAAACGATCAGTCATACAACCTGTTTAAAATTGGGAGGGATGTAGTTGGTAGAAGTTTTTTCAGGATGAGGTTATTTCACAAGTCCAGTGGACTTCGTACCGTGAATTGGTTTTTATTGAGGACTTGCCGATATATCATTGTATTCCGAACATCTTTATGTCCAAGCAATCTTTGAACTGTTTCGATGCAATAACCATCTTCGAGTAGCTGGGTGGCAAAGCTATGGCGAAAGGTGTAACAGGAAATATGCTTCGTTATTCTGGTGTGACGTACAGCCTCTTTCACTGCTTTTTGTAAATGACTTTCATGAACATGGTGTTGATGCAGTTTTTCTGTTCCGGTTTTGCGGGTGGGTTTCCCGGAAGGAAAAAGGTATTGCCAATCCCATTCCATGGCCACTTCCGGATGTTTTAATTCCAGGTATTCAGGAAGTGTGGCGCCGGCAAATCCCGGTAACAGCTTGTTTTCTTCGAATTGAATACTAATTTTTTGAATTTGCCTTGACAGTTGCGGAATGAGAAGATTAGGCAGCAACGTTTTTCTCTCAATATCTCCATTTTCGTTCCGGATAATGATCTCTTCCTGTTCGATGTTGATGTCGTTGAGGCGCAAATTTAAACACTCGATTAGCTTCAGGCCACTTCCATAGATTAGGGATACCATCAATCGAAATTCGCCTGGCAGGTTGTCGAGTATGTCCTGCACTTCTTCGCGATTCAGCACCACAGGTAACCGTTTCCTGATTTTAGCATGTTTAAAGTTCAGACCGGAAAGAGGCTTGTCGAGTACTTTGCTGTACAAAAAAACAAGCGCATTTAGTGCCTGGTTACGGGTGGAGGGGGATACATTGCGTTTTTCTGTCAGGTAATTGAGGTATTCTGTCACCTCATTGGCGCCCATTTCCTTCGGGTGTCGCTTGTTATTGAAGATAATAAACCGGTATATCCAACCCAAATAACTCTTTTCGGTACTACTGCTGAAATGGTTGGTGCGGATGATATCCCTGGTTTCATTTAAAAGCACGGTGTGTTCCATATCGGGATAACCATTTTGTGCATATTACTACAAATCTAAGCTATTATCCTTCAAAAAGCTATGTTCTGACGATATATCTCATACTATGCTTTTTGCGTCCCCTATTGATACCTCGTATTTAGTGTTGTAAATTTAATAGGTTCGTTAACAGTTGAATATGAACGAAAACGAGGAGAGAATTTATGTCGAAACTGGTCGAGCATTTCAAAAAAGGAACATTTGAAGAACAGTACTGGATCCCGGCGCACAATGACCGAAGAGAATCGTCACTCTTCAGAAAGAATAAGAAATTTATCCGTGATGAATGCGGAGCACCTTGCTGGGTATGCGGAAAAAAGGAAGATCGCGAAGTACATCACGTTTTTGAATGGGCCTTCTGGAATGCACTTTCTCCTAAAAAGGTAACCAATATTCTCAACGCCATCGAGTTTTATGATGAAGATTACATCGCTTTAGCTGACTCTCCTGAAAAACTACATCAGTATTTATCAGAACTTTCGAAAACCAAAAAATTTCTTGACACGCCTGACGACGCTCGAAACCTGGTTGTTTTGTGCCGTGAGCATCACCGGTTGAAATACACCGGTATCCATACCATCTCGTTCCCATTGTGGCTGTCCATTGCCGCTGTTCCCTCCGAAGGTGGAATTCTAACCCGCGAACAGCTCAGTACGGCAGTGGCCCGTGTAGCAAAGATTGATGAAGAGCTGGCATCGTATGCCGCTAATAATTACGAACCCCACCGGCTGTAAAGGTTGCATCCCCTTTTTGTGACAGCCTCATTGCTGTCAACGTTGATTAACGTTTGTATGCATGCTTTGCTTCCGATAGGGCGATAAGGGAATGTTTAACTAAAAGAAAGGAGTATGGATCATGCGTATGTTGATGATTGTCCGGATGCCGCATCAAAAGTTTAATGCCGCAGTCGGGGACGGAAGTGTTGAGTCGAAAATGAAAACCATCCTGGAAACTACAAATCCCGAAGCAGTTTATTTCACTGAATTGGAAGGATTGCGGGCTGCGGTGATTCTGGTGAATCTGGAAAAACCGTCTATGGTGCCGGCGCTGGCTGAACCATGGTTTCTGGCATTTGATGCCAGGGTGGAATTTCATGTGGTGATGGGACCTGAAGAACTGGGACAGGCCGGACTGGATAAGCTGGGTGCTCGTTGGTCTTAAATTCTTATTACCTGATATTTACCAGCCTAAACAATGAAAGAATCTTTACTTCAATAAATAACCAGAGAGGAGAAACACTATGAAAAAAAGAACACTGTTAATTAGCCTGATGGTCGTATTCATGTTCGGCCTTACAGCAAATGCTCTGTTTGCCCAGTCAAAGAATCTGGCCAAAGTATATTACGTGAAAGTAAAAGCAGGTGAGAGTGGTGCTTTTCAGACAGCTCTGAAGCAACATGCTCAATGGAGAATGGACAATGGTGATCCCTGGAGCTGGAATATTTATCAAGTGATAAATGGCAAGAATATGGGAGATTTCATTATTCGTTCAGGCGGTCATAGCTGGGCTGATTTTGATAGTTATGAGGATTTTAATGCAAAAGGGTCAGCTGAGTTTGTAAAGAATGTAAGCCCGTACATCGAGAAAATCACGAGTAGAATTACCGCCAACGATACCACGAATGTTAACTGGTATCCGAATAATGACGAAGTGAATCTTGTTCAGGTATATGCGTACAAGCTAAAACCTGGTCAAGGAACAGCTTTTTATAAAGCCATTAGTGAATATGGTAAGGCCATTAAAAAGGAGAACCGAAAGGATTACTATGGATTAATATGGAGTGTAAACGGAGGTTCAGAATTAGTGGCTGAGCTGGTTTTTCCCTATAAAAACTGGGCCGAAATGGAAGGGCCTAAAGAACAGTGGAGAGATTTTACGAAACGTGTGTTAGGGGAGGAAAAAGCAAGGATGGTGCACGATGAATTCACGAACAGTTATTCAGATGTTTATGGTTTTATTGTGCAACTACGAAGAGATTTATCGGTTAAAGGAAAAGGCATGTAAGCATTTAAAACTTCAGATCTCAAATGTGTAATTGAATCGTTGAATTCAGGACAGTATATTTTATGTACTGTCCTGTTTTCGTTTTCAGGCGAATACTTCTTCAAAGAAATCAGACATGGCCTTCCATGCTCTGTTGCTGGATGTAGGTTGATAAAATACGCCTCTTTCCGGAGAATTGGCTTTTGGATTGGTGAAACCATGTCCCGTGTGACCGAAGGCATGCATTTGCCAGTCAGCTTTCCTTTCCGTCATTTCATTGGCGAACTGTACAAACATTTCGGGTTTTGCCATTGGATCGTTCCAGCCGTGCATGACGAGGATAGAGGCCTTAATAGGTTTTTCTTCCGGAAGACCAGGCTTATCGAACATGCCGTGAAAACTAACAACGCCTCGTATGTCAGCGCCGGAACGGGCCAGATCTAACGCGCATTTTCCTCCAAAGCAGTATCCAATGGCGCCAATTTTGGTCTTATCAACTTCCGGATGGTTTTGCAAAGTGCTCATCGACAATTCGAGCCGTTTCAGCAGCAAGGCCCGGTCATTATTCAATTCAGCCATCAGTTTGGCTGCATCGGCGGGGTTGGTGGCGCGGCGACCTTTCCCATACAGGTCGATGGCCATTCCTACATAACCAAGCTTTGCCAGTTCAACGGATTTCCCCGTTTCAAAATCTGATTGGCCGCCAAACATGTGAGCGATGAGAATGCCTGGTTTCTTTCCTTTAATGGAATCGTCCCAGCTGATTTTCCCTTCAAATGTTTGCTCCGAATCCGTGTAAACGATGGTTTCCGTACGTATCATGCGATTTCTTTTTATCAGGATTTAATTTCACTTTATCTTGCCGGTAATTCATAACAAGGATAGTAACCATTGGGTTGTCAATGGTTTGTTAAAACTGTTTAAACGGAAGGGAGAATGCTTTTGCGTCAGGCCTTGCTCCCGTCGTTTTTTACCTTGACATGAAACTCTGGGGCTTGATAATCATCCGCCAGATGCTGGTTGGGAATGGTTGTCCTGTTGCCGTCCCGCTGAGCACGGTAATGAGGCGACATGATTTCAATTCCCCGTTCGTTGCAAAGATCCTGGATATGCTGATGCAGGCCTGAGTAAATTAGCGCCTGCGAGCTGGCATATTTTGTATAAGCATTCAGCTGGTACGATACGTAGAAATCGTCGAGGCTGGTCTGTAACACAAAAGGTTTAGGCTCATGTAAAATCATGTCGGTTTTCAGGGCCGCATCAATCAAGGCCTGATGCATTTTTTCCCAGGGAATATCATAGCCAATGGTCACCGTCGTATGAATAATCAATCCCACATTTTGAGCATACGAACTGTAATTGGTCGTATTACCGGTAAGGATGGATGAGTTGGGAATGGTAATTTCCTCATTTTTAATGGTTTTTATGCGAGTCACCAGCAGCGTCTTTTCGACTACATCGCCTGATATTTCGCCAATTTTTATCCGGTCACCGATTTTGAAAGGTCGCATATAAGTAATCACCAGTCCGGCAATCATATTGGCAATGGCCGATGACGAACCCAGTGAGAACAATATTCCAATAAAGACAGAAACTCCCTTGAAGATATCGGAATCAGAGCCCGGCAAATAGGGGAATATCAAAACAAACATGAAGGCATACAGCAGGAAACGGACGATGCTGTAAGTTGGCATGGCCCAATCGGCATGAAAACCTGTGATTTTCAGCTTCTCCGATTCTATTTCGCTGAATATGTATCTCACCAGGCGAATGAAATACTTCATCACAAAATAGATGACCAAAATGCTAAACAGATTGGGCAGGTAATCCCAAACGGCAATGAATATGTGTTTGAACGGTGACCATATCAGGCGAAAAAGATCATCGGCCCAACCCCTGGTGAATGGGAAAATACTGAACATTAAAGGGAACGCGATGTATAATAACAGGGCAATGACAAACCATCGGAAAATTTTAACCACAAAGAGAACAACCCTGAATTCCTGTTCGCTGGAAAGGAAAGTGTAATCTTTATAGGAAAGGTCTTTCAGGTATTTGTCTTTATTTGTTCTAACAGCGAATATTAATTTCCGGTGAAACCGGCCGGTCAACCAAATCAGAAACCATAACGATGTTATAATGAGGATGACCAGTCCAACCCTGACTAACAGTTTGGATAAACTGTTTTCTTTTCTGGCGCTAACTATGGCTTTTTTAATAATCACCGAATAATTATCGGCCAGAACCTGGGCCGGGAGGTTATTAAACAGAGCATCCGTTTCGGAAACACTCATGATAATAGTTTCGCCATAAACAACATCTACCGTGTTTTCTGATTTAACCGTTGTGATGGAATCTATTTTTAGGAAATCGTTATTGTACAGGTCTTTAATTTTCCTTGAAATATTTTTGGCCCGATCATGTGGTGTCGAGGCTCCTATTCTAGCATAGATATAAAACAGTGTATCGTTCATGATACCGGTGACTGGTTGTCCCTTGGTGCGTTGTCTGAGTGAATCAATCCGAGTTTTTTTCATCGCATCCTGTTGGCGGGCCCTGTCCGATATCTCCTTTAGCTGTTGAAGCAATTCCTCTTTTTTCAGGTTATCGGTGGTCTTTAACGCATTCAGTTGTTGCTCCAACTCTACACTTTTCAGTGAATCAGCTATCCGTTGCTGCTCAATCTCTTTTAGCTTCTTCTGATAATTCAGCATCAATGCATGATTGACAGAATCCTGCTGCTTCATTAAGCTGTCAGTCTGTGCGAAACTGTTGAGGGAAAAGAATAACGTAAGGTTGAAAACGATAATTCTTAAAATGAGGCTCATGTTTTGGTTTTTAGAATCTAACGAAACACTAAGTTATTAAACTGTTTGCTTATAAATCAATGTTTTTGACGGATGCTATTAATATATTAACGACAAATGAGATTCAAGGTTCCAGTGCAAAAGAAATAGCCGGTCTCATTTATGGAGATGGATTGAGATAAGATTTCTGTCAAGGATTTTCTCTGGAAAAAGAAAGAAAAAAAGACCAGCGAAAATTGGATTCACTGGTCTTTGCCCCTAAATAATCAGGGTATCGTTGCAGGTTAGGTAATTGGTTTCTGAACGTTATTTTGTCAGTTGTCCCAGCATATCCTTGATGTTGCCCGGCGTGGACATGATTTTGGTGAAGGTGCCCATGGTCAGGTCAGGAAATGCAATGGCAATCCGGTAACGGCCGTGCAGCATCAGTACTTTGTTTCCGCTCACCAGGACTTCGTAAGGCAGAAAGGCGGTGTGCTTTGGATTGTTAATGTCGATGGTCGGAAGGAAATCGCTTTCGCCCTCTTTACCCGAAAGAGCAAATCCGTAAAGGGTCAATTCCTTGCCGGGAATAGCAACTTTGTACACCTCTTTCACATTCGGTACGCCTTTGTCAACCGATGAATTGACTTTATTTATAGCGGTTTGGTAGTTGTCAAATTCGCCCAATTCAACCGTGTCATCAAAGCGGGGCATGCCCATCATGTAGTGGTATTTGCGCAGGTCTTTTACCGACAGTCCCTTTTCCGAACCAAATGGCGTTCCTACGAAGGTTCCGGTAGCTTTCATGGCGTTCTCCAAATGGGTCGTTAATGCTGAATAATTGGTAGCCACTTTGTCAAAATTGTCCCGGAAATAGGCATTGCCCCAATAAACAGGGTTGGTGTATGTAACCAGTGTTTTTCCTTCTTCCTGAGTAATGGCAACACGAAGGGTCGAGGCAAATCCGGTGAGGCCGCCCACGGCTTCTACAGCGCTCTTCAGTTCTTGAGAAGTGATTACCATTAACCAGCGGGCCTCATCGCCGGCCGGTTGGTATTGCCCCACGATTTGAATCCCGTTTTGTTCCAGATTGGCTGCTACTTTTTCTTTCATATCCGCCATGCTTTCGGTCGATTCCACCCCCAGAATATAGGGTTTCAGGTTCTGAGCAACCGCCCATTGGATCGACAGAAAGGTCAGCAGGATAATTCCTGTAATTCTCATCATGTGTTTACTTTAAAGGTTATGATTTTAGTTATTCATGTAAAAATATATTTAACCGTTTAAATAGTTATGTGGTTTCATCATTACCGGTATGTGTTTGATAGCATACAATGATGAAAAGGGAGACGGGAAGGAATCCATCAAGAGGCTTTGCCCGTAAGGCATATAGCATTCTATCTGAAATATCTAAAGAGATGTACGATACTCTGTAGGTGTTACACCTAATTTATTTTCGATTAACGAAAGAGGTGCCGTTAATCTTTCCGGAAGTTAGCCGTATAATTCTTCTCACTACCGTGAATTTTATCCAGCGAAAATCCGGCATTTTCGCAAAGTTCCCTGATTTCGGTGATGCTCATTTTGTCCGGGTCGCCGGCCAGCTCGGAGATGGAGAGGATACCTCCTTTTTTCAGTATCCGGAAGAACTCTTCCAGGTAGGCTTCCTTGTTTTCTACTTCACCTATCACGGTCACCATAAAAATGCGGTCGAAATGGTTCTCCGGAAACGGGAACGATTGACCATTGCACAACGAATACGATACATTGGTGAGGCCCCGTTTATCGATGCGTTTTTTTGCGTAATCGAGCATCTCCTGTTGGATGTCGGCTAGTACCAGTTCCCCTTTCGGGATAACCTTCGCTATTTTTACACTGAAGTAACCCGGGCCGGGGCCTACTTCCAGCACACGCGATGAATCATTCAGCTCCAGCCGCCGGATGAGCTGCCTGGGCGAGAGAAAGAGGTTCCTGAAGGGAATCAGCAGGGTAAAGGCCAGCTGGTGCGGGAATACGCCTTTGCCGGCAAACCGCTGGGTGATGGTTTGCTTTTCTCGTTTGCTCATGGCCTGAGTGTTATGAATATTTTCGGACGGGAAGTTACTAAATTTTGTGTGCAACGATTTAATGATTTCCGAGGCTCAATTCCGGATAAAGGCGAAATGAAGAGATGTTAACTACTCATCTTTTCACGAATGTAAGTAGTTCCAGGGGAAAAGTAAAACAATTCTTGTTGGAGAAATCAATGGTGAGCCGACTACCGCTAATGGTGTATTTGTGTTTGGTCGGTGGTACCGCAATGAGAGATTCTCCAACGTACTGAATTTCTATTGAATCTTTTTCGAGCTGGTAACGATAGGGTTCGTGGATATTTTTGTTCGATTTGTAAAAAGTATCTTCATCGGTGAAATCGAGGATGTCGTCTGTGCTGGTTGACACCCAAACACCAAGAATTTGTTCTTCTGGGGTCAGGTTATCATCTTTCTTGCACCCCGATGATGCAGTGATGAATAGCAGGAATCCGAACAGGATGATTCTTCCGGTCATGGCATTTCGTTTAGGTATCTGTAAGATGTGGGCATGAATGGAACCGTTGCGTGTGATTTTTACAGCCTGCGTTTTAATGATTTCTGTTAAATATTGCAGGTGATTGAAAGCAGCATGAAACCAGATCGGGACTTAATTGAAAGAAGGTCCGGACTTTTTTAAAAAAAGACCGGACATGATTGAAAGAGGATCGGTACCCTCTTCAAAAAAGATCCGGATCTCGTCGTGAAAAGATCCGGACTTTCCTGGAATTAGATCGGTACCTTGTTTTCATGAAGTACCGAAGGCAGATAATCAATTAACCTTTAAATCGCTATTCGTTATGGTTGAGTTTGACGAATTCCGCGCCATTCAGTTCTTTTCGGAACAGCTTGCCGGGACGGAACGCTACCTTGGCGCCATCGATTAAACTGCTGTTAAAGTCCTCTTCGGTTTCGGCTGATTGACTTTTGGCTATCAGGTTCATGGTGCCAAAATCACCCAGGTCGACCGTATAGCCGTCGGTTAGGGTAGTCGGGATAATTTGCAGGAAACCTTCGATAACCGATAAAACATCCATTTCGTTGAGGGAAGAACGGTCGGCAATTTGCTTGGCAATGTAGCGGTTGTTTCTGCGTCCTTTGGTGTTGATCGACGCATAATACTTGGGATCAGCGGTGATGTTACCCGGATTCTTCCGCGGTATCACCTTGTAGTTGATACTCATCAGGTTAAAAATTTAAGTTAGTAAAATAGGATTCTATCCTGGTAATTGTCTATTCAAGTTAGAATAATATCTATTTAGAGTCAATTTAAATTTTTAACGGTATGGATATTATGATTGGAGAAGAATGCAGAGGTTTTTATTGTTCTTATTGTGTTTTAATCTTTCAAGGTGCTACTCTGCTATACCTGATGGATGACTGGCTCGGATCAGCGCTGCCTGTTCCAAGGCCAAAGGTATTATTATCAATGAATTTTACTTTGTAGTCTTGTGTGGTATCCAGCCCGTATAATGAAAACAATTTGCTGGCAATTTTCTTTTCTGTAAGAACAAACTCAAAATTAGATGAGCGACCGATGCCAGTTACCCATGTATCTCCCACGCTGACAAACAGGTTGATATATTTGTTGTCATTGAGTTCGGCTACCTTTCCTACGAAATTGCCGTTCTCATCTTCTGTGATTTTAATTTTAATTCCGTCGAACATCGTTCTTCCCTGAAGTTTCCATGTTCCCTTGAAATTATCGATTGGGGTTTTATGAAGAAGATTTGAATTGCAACTGAAGAACAGAAAGCTGATGAAAACAATCGTGATAGCTTTCAAAACTATTGTTTGAGGTTTTTGCTTGAGCATGTGTTACGAAGTATCAAGAATGAAAAATCAAATTTTGCTTTCCCAATTTATGAAAATTAATGTTTGATCATGGAGCTTCGAATAATAGGAAAAGACATTCACCTTAATTCCGGCTCTTTGACTCTTCTTTCAGGACGAATGCCCATTTCCCGGTATACCGGAAGAATGGCTGCCTGAATTTTGGGAAGTTGACGGGCAAAGAAAACGGCCCCAACGATGCAGGCTGCACCACCAATGGTTAAGGTCAGCGGAGCGCCAACCACTTTGGCCATACCGCCGGCAAACAGACTGCCGAAGGGAACGGTTCCCATAAAAGCCATGGCATAAAAACTCATCACTCTACCGCGTTTGCTGTCATCAACCACCGTTTGAATAATGGTATTACTGGAAGCCATGGTGAGCATCATCCCCAGTCCGGTTAGCACCATCATGATCATCGATACCCAAAAAAGCCGCGACTGCGAAAAGGCAATAAGGCCCAGACCAAAGGCTGCCGCAGCCATGGGAATCACCCGTTCAAGGCCAGCTGCATTTTTGCGTGAGGCCAGGTACATGGCTCCGCTTATGGCTCCCAGGCCTGAAGCTCCCATCAGAAAACCGAAGGTATGCGAATCGCCGTGTAGGATCTCCTTGGCAAAAACCGGCATCAGAACAGAGTAGGGCATGCCCATCAGGCTGACCAGCGCCAGTAACAGAATAATGGATTTGATGGGGGCAAAGCCAAAAGTGTAATGGAAACCTTCCTTCAGCTCCTGGAGAAAGCGGGCCGACTTTTTGTTGATCACACGCGGAGTTACTTTCATGTATAGTAAGGAGGCAATTACCACCAGGTAACTCAACCCATTGATAAGGAAACAAACGCCTTCGCCGGTAGCGGCAATTAATACACCCGCAATAGAAGGACCAAGCAGGCGGGCACCGTTCACCATGGAGGAATTCAGGGCGATGGCATTACCCAAATCTTCCTTCTTTTCTACCATTTCGATAACAAACGACTGCCGGGCCGGCATATCGAAAGCATTGATGAGGCCGAGCATAACGCTTAGCGCCAGAATATGCCATACCTGAATGACCCCGAGAAAGAAGAGCAAAGCCAGTGTGAGTGCCTGAATCATGGCCAGTATCTGGGTGGTAATCAGAATATGATACCGGTTCCGGCGGTCCGTGATGACACCGGCATAGGAAGCCAGTAAAAATGTGGGAATTTGGCCGGCAAAACCGACAACTCCCAACAATACGACTGAGCCGGTCAGGTGATAAACCAGCCAGGGCATGGCAATGCGCTGAATCCAGGTGCCGGTGAGCGAAATGCTTTGTCCGCCAAAGAATAGCCGGTAGTTCCGGTACTGCAGCGAACGAAACGTATTTTTTATTCCGTTGAGGGTTTTCGACTGATGCTTGTTATTGGGCGTATTCATAGAAAAATGTTCCCGGTTTCTGCTTTTTTCTTCATGGTAAAAAGCGGTATTGAAGCAGATTTTTGGAACCTCAAAATTAACAATTACTATCCATGTTGTGCCGAAAAAGTTAATTATTCATTCTCTGACTTTTGGGTGAGCAAAGTGAGGTTTTCTGTAATTTTGGAAAGGTCCCAGTTCCACCATTGCATCTCCAACAGCGATTTGATTTTCTCCTCGGAAAAACGTTTGCGCAGAACTTGGGCTGGATTTCCACCAACAATGGAATAGGGTTCCACATCTTTGGTGACGGTAGAATTGGTGGCAACAATGGCGCCGTCGCCAATGTTTACTCCCGGCATGATAGTGGCATTGGAACCTATCCAAACATCATTTCCTATCACGGTATCTCCTTTGTAAGGCAAATCTGCAGGTTGAGGAGTGACTTTCTCCCAGCCGTTTCCAAAAATGTAAAACGGGTAAGCCGTTATTCCGTTCATCTGGTGGTTGGCTCCGTTCATAATGAAGGTAACACCTGAAGCAATCATGCAGAATTTGCCAATGATCAGTTTGTCACCGATGAAGTCGAAATGGTATTTTACGTTCTTCTCAAAATTATGAACGTCTTCAAAATCGTCGTAGTAGGTGTAGTCGCCCACAATAATATTGGGGCGGGTAATGATGTTCTTTAGGTAGCAGAGTCGATTATATCCTTTCAGCGGAAATTTTTCATCTTTTGACGGGCCATACATAAGCAATTATTAAGCTGTTTAGTTGTTGGAAATTTTTGTCGGTAACAACCACAATAAAGGATTGTTCTCAGAATGATCGCAATATCCATTAATTAAGTGTGCTCCACATTGTTATTTTACTGCTGCGATTTGTTATCATAATGTACAGCTATAGAGTTGTTTATCAGTCATCATACATCCGATCCTTCATTTTTAATGTAAAATAAACCCATTGTATTTCTTGTTTTTGCTGTTTTTTCTGCTGCAGATATCTTATTTTTGAGTTCAGTAAGTTTTTGGTAGGATATATTGTAGGAGCATACGGTAGTGCTACGGAAAACTTCGGATTAAGGAATTTATTTAACCGAACCATAAACCGTTTTTTTTACTGCTATTGTGGTAACCTCTCCAGGTATATGATTGGGTTCATAAAGGCAATTTAGGAGTAAAATTTGAGCACATGAAAAATTCTCTTGCTTTCCGGCAGGCAATCCGCCGCCCGTTTTTCTGGCTTACCTTATCTATTTTCATTGTTTTATCATCAGGCTGCCAGAAACAAACCGAACAATCCATTGATGTTGGAACCCCCGAGGCCCTTTACGGTCAGTTGTTTTACGATGTACAAAAATCAGACATCTTTCCTGACAGCAAAACTTTCGTTGATTGCGTTCCAAAGGAAAGTCCGGTATCTATCCGGAAGGCATACGAAAACCTTGCGGATAAAGATGATACCAAGGTTTTAAAGCAATTTGTTGAAAAGCATTTTGTTATTCCTTCTTATCATCCAACAAATACACCCGATACATTACCTATCCGCAAACATATCCGGGATTTGTGGTCGATTCTGTTGAGGCAACCTGATGTTGCCCATTCGGGAACGCTTATTCCTCTGCCTAATATGTATGTAGTGCCGGGAGGAAGATTCCGGGAGGTATACTACTGGGATAGCTATTTTACCATGCTGGGGCTGGCCGTTGATGGTAGAATGGATGTTATCAATGCAATGATTGATAACTTTTCTTATCTGATCGATACCATTGGATTTATCCCGAACGGAAACCGAACGTATTACCTGACGCGCTCGCAGCCGCCTTTTTTCCCTCTTATGGTTAGCCTGCTGGCCCGCTTGAAAGATGATTCTGTATTCGTGAAATATCTGTCGCATATGGTGGACGAATACCATTTTTGGATGCACGGCGCTGATAAAGTGAGTGTCGGCGCACCCGCTATTGGGCACGTGGTACGAATGGGTAATGATACCTTGTTAAACCGATATTTTGATAAGGGAGAAACGCCTCGCTCTGAAGCTTATCGCGAGGATGTTCGAACCGTAAGACAGGCACTCAAAATCAATCCTGCTCTGGATACATTGAAAATGTACCGCGATCTTCGTTCGGCTGCTGAATCGGGATGGGATTTTTCCAGTCGATGGCTGAAACAATCGCAAGATGGCAGTTTTCCATTATACACAATGCATACCACCGATATTGTTCCGGTTGACCTGAACGCGTTGATGTTCAATATGGAAAAAACTATCGCACATGCTTACCGCATAAAAGGTGATTCTGTTTCTTCTGCTAAGTTTGAACAGAAAGCAAAGCAAAGGCTGGATGCGCTCAACAAGTATTGCTGGAATGCCGTGAAAGGGTGTTATTTTGATTACGATTTCACTACCGGAAAACAAACCGACATTGTATCGCTGGCTGCTGTTTATCCGCTCTTCTTTCATATGGCTTCAGCCGAACAGGCTGCCGGGGTTAAAAAGATGGTGGAGACTGAATTGCTCGGTAAAGGTGGTGTGGCTACTTCGCCATATGCCACCGGCCAACAGTGGGATTCGCCCAATGGTTGGGCGCCACTGGAATGGATAACCATTCAGGGATTACGCAATTATGGTTATAACACCCTGGCCAGTGAAATCAAACAGCGCTGGATGACTGTGAATGAAGCGGTGTATAGCAAGTATCACCGGATGGAAGAGAAGTACAATGTGGTCAATCCGGATGTACCCGGTGGCGGTGGCGAATACCCAAATCAGGACGGTTTTGGCTGGACAAACGGGGTTTATCAGCAACTGTCTTCGGAGAAATAGCCTTGAATGCACCGCTATTAAAGGGCACCGAGCTTGTGTCTTCTGACTATCAGTGTATAAAAGAATAAATATTTTCGACACCCAAAAGTTTTTAATTAACTTACCAACATTAACCTGCTAATCTGGATGCTTGTTTTACTATGAAAAACGTAACCCCGGAGGCTGACCTGATGCAAAATGAGAATTATATTGCTGAAAAAGTCTTTGACGATTTTCTGGCAATGATATCGAGAGACGGTGCTTTCTCGATGTCATTATTGTCTCTGCTTCAGGACTTGACTAATGCCCAAGCTATTTCGATACTGGCCCGAAACGAAGAGAAAAACTTCGATGTGATTTTCTCTAATCTCTCTATTACATCAACCGGTAACAACCAGCCTGATTTATCGCGGATAGCCCGGAAATGGAGTTGTGTTCGGAAATCCCGGATGATAAGTGTTAATGATAAAATCGATGCGTTTCCGGTTGGAAGTTTTGTTCCGGATGATATGATTCCTGTGTTTAGTCTTCCACTCATGATTGGTGGACGGTTGACAGGTCATATTATATTTTGGGGTGTTCCTGAAGAAACAGATACCGATAGCGACCATTTCAGGCAACTAAACAGAATGGCTCCGGTGCTGGCTTTATTAGTTCAGCAAGCCAGGAAAAAATCAGATATCGAAGAGACTGTTACCGTCAGTCCGTTAGGTGATATCTCTCTGCAGGAAAACCTACATCTCTACTCATCCATTTTGGGAAATGTTCCTGGTTTAATCTATCGCTGCAAGAACGATCCGAACTGGACCATGGAGTATGTTAGTCAGGGCTGTTTGAATCTGACCGGTTATCAGCCTGATGAAATGATAGGAAACAGGACTGTTTCTTTTGGGGAAATTATTGTTGAGGAGTATCGTGATTTATTGTGGGAACAGTGGCAGAAAGTCTTGGAGGAGGGAAGTGTTTTTCAGGGAGAATATCAGATTCGTACAGCCGATGGAAAAGAAAAATGGGTTTGGGAACAGGGGAGTGGAATCTATAATGGCGATGGAGAACTGGTGGCACTGGAAGGCATTGTCATGGATATTTCAGATCGGAAGGAGACAGAAGACGAACTGAAAGCAAGTAAGGAATACAACCGCACCTTATTCAATTTAACCTCTATTGGATTGGTCTTAACCACACTCGATGGACAATTGGTTGATTTGAATCCGGCCATGTTGAAGATTATCGGTTACAGCCGGAAGGAAGCACTGAAGATGACCTATTGGGATCTGACACCATCCTTTTACCGTGAACAGGAAGAAGAACAACTGGAGCGTTTATCGCATCTGGGACATTTTGGTCCATATGAAAAGGAATACATACACAGAGACGGTCACCTGATTCCTGTTAAGTTAAAAGGGCAGATACTGGAACAAAAAGGAGTAAAATATATTTGGGCCAGCGTTGAGAATATAACTGAACAGAAACAGGCCGAAAAAGCCCGCATGGAAAGTGAGTCGTTGCTGAAGGAAGCACAGCGAATAGGAAGGATGGGGCATTACGTACTGGATATATCTACGGGGAAATGGACCAGCTCTGAGATGCTGGACCAACTCTTTGGTATCAATGCAGGGGAGGAGAAAAGTATTGAGACATGGCTTGGACTGATTCTTCCGGAATATCGCAAAATTATTGAAACATACCTTTGGGAAGAGGTTCTGGGGCAATGCAAACCTTTCGATAAAGTTTACCCGGTTCGCCGGAAAAATGATCAGGAAGTAAGATGGCTGCGCGGAATTGGAGTTCTTGAGCTTGACGATTCCGGTGAGCCAGTGAAAATGTTTGGTGTTATTCAGGATATTACTGAGGATAAGAGTGCGGAAGAGGCTCTGATTGAAAGCCAACAGAAATACAAATATCTTTTTCACAGTAATCCACATCCCATGTGGATTTACGATTTGGAGACATTCAGCTTTCTGGAAGTCAATAATGCCGCTGTCAATCATTACGGTTTTTCGAAGAGTGAATTTCTTTCGATGACCATTAAAGACATTCGGCCCGAGGAGGATGTTCCGCAGCTCATTGATGATCTGGATCGGCATGAAGGTGATTACGATTGGGCCGGAGAATGGCGGCACCGGAAGAAAAATGGTGAGATGATTAGTGTTGCTATCAGTTCGCACCGTCTTTCGTTTAATGATCGTCCGGCACGTTTGGTGCTGGCAACGGATGTTACTGAACGAAACAAAGCATTGGAGGCCCTGCATGAGAGTGAAGAGCGTTACCGTACGTTATTCAATAATAATCATGCTGTCATGTTGTTAATCGATAAGATTTCGGGAGCCATTATTGATGCGAATCAGGCGGCCGTAGAATTCTATGGCTGGTCATACGACGAATTGACGGCTATGAATATTTCTGATATCAATACGCTGTCACAGGAAGAAATAAAGGAAAAACTACAACAAATAGATTATACCACGCATAACCATTATGAATTTAAGCATCGTCTAGCGAATCGGACAACTTGCGATGTGGAAGTATTCAGTGGGCCGATTGTTCTGAGGGGAAAACCAATGGTTCATGCAATTGTCCATGATGTTACTCCGCGAAAAAAGGCCGAAGAGATGCTTTTAACGCTTAGTGTTGCTGTAGAACAGAGTCCAACTTCCTTTGTTATCACCGGTGCGGATGGTCTTATTCAATATGTCAATCCTCGTTTTTCTTCATTAACTGGATATGATCCTGAGGATGTCAAGAGACGTAATCCCCGTATCATGAATCCGGGACATCTTTCGAAAGAAGACTTTGAAGCCATGTGGGCGGCTTTAAGGAAGGGACAGGAATGGAAAGGTGAATTCCTGAACCGTAAAAAGAACGGGCAGCATTATTGGGAAAACGTCAATATATCACCTATCGTGAATGATAACGGGGAAATTACCCAGTACATCGTTATCATGGAAGATGTGACGGATAAGAAAAATGCTGAGAATGAACTGCGAAAGAGTGAAGCATCATTGAGGGAAGCTCAGGAGATCGCCCGAATGGGAGACTGGGAATTTGACCTGATCACTGAAACCATGCATTCCTCGGAAAATTGTAATAAAATATTCGGGCTCGAACCCGAAAAAATAAGACACTCCTATCTGGATTTTCTGGAACGGTTGCTTCCGGATGATCAGTATCTGGTTAGAAAACTTTATGAGCGCTTGTCTGCTGAAAAGCGAATGATTGAAGAGGAGATACGTATTATTTTGCCAGGCGGACAACAGCGATGGCTGAATAACCGGATTGTCCCTGTTATCGAAAATGGTGTATTTACCAAACTTAAGGGCGTTGTGATGGATATTACCGATTACAAACGCATGGAGAGTGCCCTTTTAAAAGCAAAAGAAAGAGCTGAAGAAGGGGATAAACTGAAATCTGCTTTTCTTGCCAATATCAGTCACGAAATCCGTACGCCCATGAATGCTATTGTCGGGTTTTCGAATTTACTGGAAGATCAAATTGCCCGGGAGGAGAGGGAGCAGTTTGTCCGGATCATTAACTCAAATGCCGATCACCTGCTGAATATTATTGACGACGTAATGGCGGTTTCCCGCCTTGATACTGAATCGATTCCGGTGAAAGAAAGTCAGTTTAGCCCGTCTGAATTGATGGAGGATCTGCACCTCTCATTCCGTCGGGAAGTCCGGAATAAACCGATTACCATGGTGAAGAAAATTCCCACTGGAGTAGGTACAAACAGCTTTGTGGGCGATCGGGAGAAAATCAGGCAGGTAATGTCGAGTTTTCTCTCTAACGCCATAAAATATACGCACCAGGGGACCATTGAAATAGGTTATTCTTTTGAACCAAACCGGGTTCGTTTCTTTGTAAATGATACCGGAATGGGTGTACGGAAAGAAGAACAGAAAAAGATTTTTGAGCGTTTTTACCGAACAGTGAGCGCACAAAAACAGGCCATCGGAGGAACCGGATTAGGATTGAGTATTGCCGAGGGATTGGTGCATCTGATGGGCGGACAAATAGGTGTCGAATCAGTCCCTGATAACGGTTCAGAGTTTTACTTCACCCTTCCGTTGCCTGGGAAAAAATAGTCGGATGCAAATATAAAAGTGCCCGGCTGGAGATTCCGGGCTGCTTTTGTAAGGGAAAATGGATTACTGCTATTTATATCAGGGAGGGAATGAGTGTGTGCTGTGGTGCCTGATTCAGTTGATTAGTCAGTTAATTCATATTCAGGTACAATGGTGTGATAAAGCTTTTCGGCTTCCTGACTGTGGCTTGTAATTAACCATTCGATATGTTCTTCAAATATCTTTTTAACAATGCTTCGTGTTTGATCGGGATAAAAAACTGCAACCGGTTCGCTGTGTTCAAGCCATTCTCCAATCCTGAACAAATTCTTCTCCTTCAGATTTCGCATAACAGGAACACCCATTTGTTTGAGTGCAGCAGCATTGCATTGCTGTTCATACTGACCTTTCATAGGGATGACCAGCAATTTTTTCCCCAGATATAATGCTTCAGCAGGTGTCTCAAAGCCTGCACCGCAAAGTACTCCGGTCGATTCGGCCATGCTTTTCAGAAACGCCTCATTCGAGATGGGATGAACGCTGATATTTCCGTTCTGGTAAGTCGTGCGGGTATGTTTCGAGAAAATTTCCCAACGAGTGTTTTCAAAAATGGAAAGCTTTCTAATTAACTTTTTGTCATCGTAAGCCGGCAAATAAACGGTGTAATGTCCCTTGTCATCAATTTCAGTGTCCCTAACCTGTTTCCGGATAACCGGAGTAAAAATGTTTTCGTCGTATGACGAAAAGTGGAAACTGATTTGGAAATTGGTGGGCGCATAGTTTTCCAGGATAAAGCTGGCCAAAGGGTCTTTTTTCCTGGGGCGTGGAGCCTTTTTGCTTAGCAGCGATGCCTGGTGACTGAGCGAAATACACGGAACCTTTTTTCGTCGACAAGCCCAGGCTGAGACCGGCTCAAAATCGTTGATAACAAAATCGTAGTCTTCCACCGGAAGTGAGTCGATTTCTTTCAGCAGATTGGAAATATTGGCATCAAGATACGTGTTCAAAAGATCGATGCCACCGTTTTTACCAAAAGCAAATCCCAATCCCTTCCTTCGGTACTTCACCGGGTAGCCCAGTTCCACTTCAGCTTGCGTTCCGCTCACGAGAATATCAAGTTGAGCGTATTCTTCCAGCACGGGAATGATATCCCGGGCCCGGCTCAAGTGACCGTTTCCGGTTCCTTGTATGGCATACAGTACTTTCACGCTTCCGCTTGAAATTCGTGCAACAAAATCTGGAAAAGCTCTTTGGGATTGAAATCTACCAACTGCTCTCTTTCATTCAGGGTAAATCCGTCTTCTTCTACAAAATCATCGCGGAAGCTGAAAATTTTCCATTTGCCTTTGTGGTATTCGAGGCTGGTTAAATTTTCAATCCAGTCTCCAGAGTTCAGGTACGTAATATTTCCTTGCGGGAATTCCAGTTCCTTGATCTCGGGGTGGTGAATGTGGCCGCAAATGATGTTTTTGTATCCTTTACGTGCTCCCAGCGAGGCAGCTGTATCTTCAAATGAGTTGATGTATTTGACCGCGCCTTTCACGGAGTTTTTAATTTTCTTCGAGAAAGAAACCGGTTCAAATCCCAGTTGCCGGTTCAACCAGTTAATCTTCG
>ENA-ORXD01000144-ORXD01000144.1-sediment-metagenome-genome-assembly--contig:-NODE-144-length-122841-cov-10.015420_pt1 | contig 122841 bp, 106 predicted proteins | sample MGYA00237862_ERZ511471 | MGnify/ENA metagenome assembly ERZ511471
TTTTAGAGATATACGACTGAATTTCGCCAAATTGAAAAGGGACCGTGCTGAAACTCAATAAGTTTCAACACAGCCCCCGTTTCCTGTAAATCCATAGCTTAACCCGGTCATCAGCTTTCCGTCTGGACAGCCACCAGGCCCATGGCTCCATATTTTTCTCTAAGTTTCGGTTTTTCGATCTTACCGGTTGGATTTCGGGGGACCGTGTCGAAAATAATTCTTTTAGGCCGTTTATAGCGGGGCAGCGATCCGCAGAAGCTCTCGATGTCTTCCTCGGTGCAGGTGTACCCCGGTTTCAGCTCAATGATGGCTGCGGCGATCTCACCCAAGCGCTTGTCCGCCAATCCAATCACCGCCACGTCCTTGATCGAGGTATGGGCGCGAAGAAAATCCTCGATCTGGACCGGGTATAGATTTTCTCCACCGGTAATGATCACATCTTTCTTGCGGTCCACCAGATAAATGAAACCGTCTTCATCCATGCGGGCCATGTCACCGGTCATCAGCCAGCCATCCTTGAGAACGGCCTCTGTGGCTTTCGGGTCTCTATAATAGCATTTCATGACCCCGGGGCCTTGGACCGCAAGCTCCCCCACTTGCCCCTGGACCACAGGCTCCCGGTTCTCATCCACGATCTTCACTTCCCAGCCAAAGCCGGGTACGCCGATGGCACCCACCTTGTGGATGTTCTCGGTACCGAGATGGACACATCCGGGGCCGATGGACTCGCTTAAGCCATAGTTCGTGTCGTATTGATGGTTCGGGAAATATTGTTTCCAACGATGGATCAAACTGGGCGGCACGGGCTGGGCGCCGATGTGCATCAGCCGCCAATGGGAAAGATCATAGTCTTCCAATCGGACATCCCCCCGGTCGATGGCATCCAGAATGTCCTGGGCCCAGGGCACCAAAAGCCAAACAATGGATATCTTTTCTTCGGAAACCGTCCTCAGAATCCATTCCGGGTTGATCCCGCGAAGCAGCACCGCCTTGCTGCCAGCCAAAAGACTGCCAAACCAGTGCATCTTGGCGCCGGTATGATATAGGGGCGGAATGCATAGAAAATTATCGTCACGGTTCTGGCCATGGTGATTCTGCTCCGTGTAGCAGGATGAAACCAGACTGCTGTGGGTATGGAGGATCGCTTTGGGAAAACCCGTGGTGCCGGAGGAGAAGTATATGGCCGCATCCTCCTCATCCTTCAGCTGGATTTTTGGCGCTTCCGATGGGTAATTGGCCGTCAGCCGATCATAGCTTTCCGCAAAAGAAGGCCGGCCTTCTCCTGCATATAGAACTGTTTTTATATTCGGAATGCGGTCATAAATCGATTCCAGCCGTCCGATAAACTCCGGTCCGAAAATCAACGCAACGGCATCTGACAAATCGAGGCAATACTTGATCTCTTCAGCAGAATAACGGAAATTCATGGGCACCGCGATCGCTCCGGTCTTCAGGATCCCGAAATAGATCGGCAGCCATTCCAGACAGTTCATCAAGAGGATGGCCACCTTGTCCCCTTTCCCGATCCCCCGTTTAAGCAATAAATGAGCGAAACGGTTGGCTTTCTCTTCGAAAACCCCCCAGGTCATCTCACGGCGGTATTCGCCGGCCGGGTTGTTTTCGATCAGTTCGTACTCATGCCAGATCACATTGTGGCGATCCTGGAGATCCAAGTTGATCTCCTTCAGGCATATTTCCTCACCATAAAGCTTCGCGTTCCGCGATAAAAATTCTGTAATAGGCATATATCCATCCTCCCGTTCTACATTGTATGGCGCATATGCGTTCGCCATAGCTGCTGCCATGCTTCCAATCAACCTGAGTACATTGTAATAAATTATACGGTTTCGCCCTTGATTAATCAACGGGTTTTGAAGCCAATCTGCATAAAAGCATCCGCTTGATCCATCCCGCCGCACGCTTCGTTCAAATGAGCCCGAATCCATGGGCAAGGGTTAAAAACGCAGTGATGCAGGATGCCGTCACAAGGATGTATAAGCTGTTCCATCGGTACCCGACCTGCAGTGGGGACTCACCCGTCAGACCGGCCGTGGCAATCACTGTGGCCGAGGTGGGAGAAATGGTGATGCCGGTAGACCAGCTGACCGAAAGCAACAGCGCCAAATACGTCGGTGTCATGCCATAAGCTTCAGGATGGACCGTGCCGCCGATGATCATGACCGGAATGATCGGATGCACGCCGGCGCCGGAAAGGAGAAGATTGCCAAAAATCACCACAAGGGTCAGTAAAAAAACATTTTGACCCACAAGCATGCTCAGACCTTGCGGCACATAGTCCCCCAAACGGCTATAAGTGATACTGCGCACAAAAAAACCGGCCCCCATGAACAGAACGATCTCATTTTTCAGTCTGGGCAAGCTGATGCTGAAATAATCCGAATAGAATTTCGCAAACAGCACCGGCAATTTCCCGATCGCAGCCATCCAGATCACTGGATAGACCAGGGAAGCGATGGACACCACCAGGATGGTCGGGATTCCTGCGAAGTGGGAAATGAGCGTGATGAACACCACCAGGGCAACGCCGAAACCACTCAGCTCGATGACTTTTCGCAGGTCCTCCTTGGAGACCTCATCCCCCGCTTCCGGTTTTACAGGTGCCTTTCCCCGTTCTTCAATAAAGGTCATGGCATAGCCCGTAATCCAGCAAATCAAGCCGCAAGAAAGGCCGAAGGGAAAAAAGGCCGCCCATTCCGAACCGGTCAGCCGCATGATCAAGGCGATGGCTGCGGTGGTTGGCGCCCATATGGACACAGTGGCAAAGCCTCTGCTCATGGCAGCGCTTAGCAGCTTATGATTCTGACTGATCGGACTGGCCTTGCTGATCTGATAAACCAGAGGGATCGTGGCCAGATTGATCAGCACGCCGAGAAAAGCAGATACAGAGCTGACCAGAAGATAAAACCGGCTATTGGTTTTAATATAGCGCAAAAAGACATTCTGCAGTGCTGAGAAATAACCGCCATACTGGATCGGTATCCCAATAAGGGGAACCAAAATAAACATAACCACCATATCCAGGTTTTCTTTCAGAGCGGCCTCCCACTGGTACAAAGGCGCCTGCGACAGAAAAAACAGCGCAAAGCTTATGAAAAAGGTGCCGTACCCAATCAGCCTGGAGGAGCCGGTGACCACGGCAAAGGACATCAGAATGGCAGCCGTCAGCATCGCCAGGACGGCATAGTCCAGCACCGCCGACCGGATGAACAGATTGCATAAATAGGTGATGGCCAATGAGAAGGTCAGCAAGCTTCGAATAAAGGTGAATCTGCTTTTCAAGGAAACGACAACTCCTTTTTGAGGTCGGTTATTCAATCCGGACACTCCGCCAGTTTTGACCTATGCCTTGGTTTTTTTCAGTGACCGGTAATGCAGGAGAATCCCTGCCATGGCAAAAAAGCCGACATAACCGCAAACCGGATACAGAATGGCGATCAGCTTGCTGAAACCGGCGGTGCTGCCGGCAATAGCCATGAGGGTCATGCCCGCCATCAAAAGATGTTCATTGATGGCCCTCCCTCTGCGAATCCGGAAGGCTGCGCCGAACATACAGGATAAGGCGCTGGTAAACATGCCGGCGAATAGCAAGAGCCCATAAACCATTCCAAGGATTGGATGGAGCCTCTGGGCCAGTTCCAGCATGGGGAGTTCTGTTTGGGCCAGCAGGGGCATATTCATCATCAAGGACAGGAGAATGGCGCTGAATATCACGGTCAGCTGCAGGGATCCGTACAGGATACCCTTTCGGATACGGTATTCTTCCTCGATGTGGGGGGCCACCGGCACCAGAATGGTCAAGGCGGCCATCATGTTGTAAGATACAAAGGATATCGTGGCAAAAAACCAATTCCCCAGCAAAGGATTCTCTCCAGAGAAAGGGGTGGCGGGGATGGGTGAGCCGCCAAAGCTGAAAAAGGAAAGAAGACTGACAAGAACCGCTGTGCCAATCATCAGGGGAACCACAAGCCCAAAGGCAGCAATTATGCCCTGAGCCCCCCATAAGGCCACGATGCCGGCGCAGACTGCAGTCATTGCATTGCCTGCCAGGGCGGGTATGCCATACATCTGGTGAAGCAGGGCGCCGGATCCGGCAACCATGATCACAAGAACGCCCATCAAGAAGAAAATAAAGATCCAGCTGAAAAATCCCCGCAGCCATAGATTGTCTTGCTCTACGATGATCCGGTCGAATTCCGCATGGCCGGTATGCCGCGCGATCTTCATGGAAATGAAGCCAAGCATCCCGAAAAGCAGAACCGAGATCAGCATGCCCGCCAGGCCAAAGCGCCCAAAAACGGCAAAAAACTGCATCAATTCCTGTCCGGACACAAAACCCGCTCCCAAAAAACTCCCTGTGAAAACCAGGGCGATCTGGCGGGAAGAAATATTTTTCATGACGGGCAATCCCTTCTGGCGATCTTCTAATGTCTAATTCTTCCATCTCAATGATTATAGCATGGATCATCAAAAAAATATTGAAGCAAAGTTTAAAATTGCCATACGTTACGCATATGCCCCATTACAAAAAAACAGCCCCGCGGCTGCTTTTTTGACGCTCAGGCAAGGGTTCACGTTCCCGCCTGAAAACAAAGATATACTGTCCCGATTGGCCCTAGGTTTGGGCTTATGGCTGCTTCAGTCCGTTCAGATCCACGGCAATCTTCCATAGTGCTTTGGCTTGTTCCTCCGAAACCTTGTTTTCGTCGATCAGGATCTGGACGGCGGTTTCCGGCAAATAAATCGTCTCCGACGGTTCATAGGGCAGCCCTGTATACAGGGAAACAAAGTATCGGACAGAACTGGTCCCAAGCTCGATCTCCATGTCCGCGGGTGCTGTATAAAGGGTTTCTAAAGATTTTACCTGGAAAGCCTCCGCTTCCTTTTCCGGGACGCCAAAGGCTTTGGCAAGGGTTTTTGCATCGATCCCGAAGGATTTTTCGATGTCGCCAAAGCTGAAGGAGCCACGGATATCCCCCGGATTGGACTCGCCCGAAAATTCGCCCGTTTGGATTTTTGCGGGCTCCTTGGTGGATGTGGTCTTCCAATAACCGAAAACAGATGAAATGAGAACCGCTCCGAAAATGATCGCAAACACAAGAATCGATGTCGTTACGCTCTTCAGTTTCATCTCCGGCCACCTCCCTTGGTCCGCAGTTCCACGGTTTCGGGAACCGGGCAATGAAATTCAGAAGTGCATGCCAGGCAGGATATGCATTGATGGTCCTTCACGGTTTCCGTCGCAGAAACCTTGATGTTCATCGGACACGCCCGGTCACATGCGCCGCAATGGATACAGGTCTCTTGGGCGCGCCTGATTTTAAATATACGGAAATAATTGGTCAGGCCAAGCAGTGCGCCGTAGGGGCAGGCATACTTGCACCACGGACGTTCCACGACCAGCGACAGAAGCACCGTCGCCACCAGAAGGGCAAGGGCCGGAAGGGCCAATTCATCAGACCATAGGTTGAACAAGGCATAATACGGGTCCACATTCTGGAACAAAAGTTTGCCGGCCACTGCTGTATTATATAAAACGAGCGCAAGCACCCCATATCTGAAATAACGAAGGATCCGGTCGGTTTTTTCGGGAATGATATGGTTATAGCGTTTCCCCGAAATTTTCCTGCCCATTTTTCCAATAATTTCCTGGAACGTTCCGAAGGGACAGACCCATCCGCAAATCAGAGGACCGGCAAGGATCGCCAGTATGAATGCAGCAGCCATCAGCACAAAGGAAGATTCATGGATTTTCTGGATAAAGGTTCCCGTCGAGAAAAATTGATATAGAGACACCACGCCTCCAAAAGGGCAAATCGCATGGAGGGAGGCTTCCGGCAGGAGCGGGACGAGAATCCCCTTTTCTTCCATCAGCTTTTTTATACTGATGAGCAGCACGAGAATCAGGAAAAAACCCTGGGTTAGCATTCTTGCCCTCGGCTTCTTTGTTTTCTTCAAGGTTGCTTTGGTGGATATTTCAGTCATGATCAACACTCCTTATGATCGCTTTTTCAAGAACAAGCGCACGGTGATCACGGATTTCTGCTCTGATCCTTCGATTCGACCCGGCCAATCCATTCGCCATAGCCTAGGGAGGCCATCTCTCCCAAAGGGATGAAGCGGAGTGCGGCCGAGTTGATGCAGTAACGCAGGCCGCCCCGGTCTTTCGGACCATCCTTGAAAACATGGCCCAAATGAGAATCTCCGCTGCGGCTTCGCACCTCCGTCCGGCGCATGCCGTGGGCAGCATCCTCATGCCAGGTCACCACATATTCTGCAATCGGCTGGGTAAAGCTTGGCCAGCCGCTTCCCGAATGAAATTTATCCTTCGACGAGAACAAGGGCTCGCCGGTTACCACATCCACATAAATGCCCGGTTCAAAATTTTCATTATATAGATTCGTGAAAGGTGCTTCGGTGGCATTTTCCTGGGTCACACGATACTGCTCCGGGGTCAGCTGCCGGGCAATCTCTTCATCCGAAGGCCTCGGATAGCGGCTGATCCGGGCCACCGGCTCATGGGCTTTGGACAATTCGATGTGACAGTAACCGCCGGGGTTCTTGTCTAAATAATCCTGGTGATACGCTTCGGCCAGAAAAAAGTGTTTCAGCGGCACCACTTCGACAACAACCGGTTTCTTGTAAGCCTTCTGAACCGCCTGGACCCGTTTCAGAATCACCGGGAGATCCCCGGCGTCCTGATAATAAATTCCGGTCCGGTACTGAGGCCCCCGGTCGTTGCCCTGCCGGTTGAGACTGGTGGGATCGATGATCCTGAAAAAATAGATCAGCACCTCATCCAGCGAGATCCTTCCGGTATCATAACGCACCCGTACCGTTTCCGCATGGCCTGAATTCCGATAGAGCAAATCCTCATAGGCCGGGTGTTCCGTCCGGCCGTTGGCATATCCCGCCGCAGCGTCCACCACGCCGTCGATCCGGCTCATAAACGCTTCAACGCCCCAGAAACAGCCTCCTGCCAAAAAGATCTCACGGACTGGACCGTTTCCTTCCGCTTTGATCGGCTTTGTCATTATCCTCCATCCTCCTTTGGCAGAAAAGGCGCAGAAGCATTCATGGCCATCCGCACCTATTGTTCATCGTTCATTTTATCGGTTCTGCATCTGATTTTTTGCCGATTTGACTCAAAGCATTGTACACTAGGGTTATTCATGCGCTTGAGGGAAATCCCCGTCGCCGCGCTGACTCAAGGAGGTTCTGAAACATGTTCTTCTTCGGCATTTTCGGTGTCCAGTCATCCCAAAAACCGGTAGGCACGTACAATAACACTGTTTGTCCTAGTTGCCGGTCCTTGACGCGCCTTGAAATCATCAAAGCCTATGACTACTTCCATGTCTTCTTCATACCCGTGCATAAATGGAACGTCCGTTATTTTGTAAAAGCTGCCTGCTGCGGGCGGATTTTTGAATTGGACCCCGCCATTGGACGTCAGTATGAACAAGGCATGGCCCCAGAAATCAGCGAGGCCCAATTATCCCCCGTGGATCGCCCTGTCGCTTCGGCAACCTGCAGCCATTGCGGCAGCCGGCTGGAATCCAACTTCAGCTACTGCCCCTTCTGCGGACAGAAACGCTAAGGACTTAATCGGTTTCAGGGGCCGTCGGGTAGACGAAGAGTTCCCTTTCCGAGTTCAAATGGATCAGGGCTTTCCGATCCTCAGGCACGGTCATGATGTCCGCGACGCCATCGCTGATGAACCGTTCCTGGGGATTTTTTTCGAAATAATCCAGATAGCTGTAAATCCCGAATTGACCGACGTTCATTTCACTGGCCCTGACCCGGGGGATGCTTCTCCAGTCGAAACGGCTGTCGTAGGGAGAATATCCCGGCAGCCAGCCTACATTCAGGACCGCGATGTTTTCGTAGGGTAGGTCTTTGTATCGGCCCGAAAACAGGAAATTTTGCAAATTCTGGTCTTTTAGACGCGCTCCGAAGGGAAGTGCCAGGGTATTGACCCGGTAACCTTCTTTGCTGATCAAGCCCTCAAGAAACTGGGCCTGTGCCCCGATCTGTTCCTGGATTCCCGCCCCTGTCAAATTCTTCAGATTTTCATGGGTTTTGGTATGATTGCCCACATCCATGCCCTGGTCGATCAGAAAGTCCAGCTTTTGGCCAATGACGTCTTTTTGCCTGAAGGGCCGCGAACCATCCAAAAAGAAGGTGGCTTCCAAAGGAAAGTCCGGATAAGATGCATGAAAGTCCAGCAGGATCCCCACCGCCGAATCCCTTCGGATCGTCCCATCCGCCAGATATTCAAAATTATTGAGGTTGCCGTCGTCAAAAGTGATCACCACCGGGGTCTTCCCCTGCTCCGTCGAAATCTGCCCCGTCACATAGTCGGTCAAGCTGATGGGCCGGTATCCTTTCTCATAAAGCGCCGTCAGGTCCTTTAAGAAATTTTGCGGCGTTCTGACCCATTCCTTCTCTTCGCTCCCGATGTTATGGTACATCAGCACCATGATTTTCCCGGCTTCATTGGGCTTGAGACTTAAATCGATGTCCTGTTTAGGATCCTTGCTTAGCTCCGCCTCCGGACTTTCCGCCGCTTCCGTGGCCGGGGGGTTTTCTTCCGCGGGCGCGGTCGTCTGAACCTGCGGCATGGCTTGCACCGCTTCCGTGCTGATGGCGCCGGCCTGCTGCATCCGGCTGCAGCCAGTGATGATAAGGATCCACAGGATCATCATCCATCGAAATTTTTGCATTGTAGGTCCTCCCGTTCTATGATGATCGGCCCGCGCCTTTATGCCAAATGTTCAAGCTCTTTCGGCGAAGGACAGCCATGGTCTTTGGCCTTTTCCCGGTCTTTCAGGATGGTAAAATATCCGAAGACCGTGACAGCCAGAGAGCTCAAAGCATCCACGATCATGTCCGTCATGGTATCGCGCAGCGCCGCATGCCCCGATAGCAGCGTGCCGCCTGCCAGCATGAATTTCTGCATGTTGGTCCGGAACACCGCGTCGGTCAGAAATTCGTAAATCTCCCAAAGAGCGCCGCAGGAAAGAGAAAAACAAAAAGCAAACAGCGCAACGAAAAAGGGACTAAGCTCTACCTTCAGCTGCTCCGACTCATTGAAATAGTTTACCAGATAAAAGCCCACGGCACCCAGCATACCGCCGCTGAAAGCATGCAGGATCACGTCCCAATAGGGAATCAGGTAATAAAAGTTATGAATCTCGCCAAGATAAATCGCGCAGTAGAGAAAAATAAAATACACCACTTCCATGTTGTTGGGGATGTCGATGGACAGCTTTCGCTCCACCAGCGAGGGCAAGGCCATGACCACCAGGCCCAAAACACATTGCAAAAGCATCAGCACATAGTCGCTCTTCACTTTAACATCCGCTTCTGCGGGCACCCCGGCAGGCGCATGGAGGTACCGGACCACTGCATAACCCATGGAGAGGATCAGGGAGATAAACAGCAGAATTTTGGTGATTTTCTTCCAGTCTCTGGTTTTCATTTCACGAAGAATGCTCAAGATCGATACCTCCGGTTTGGGATGATGAGGGCGGATCCTCATACAGCACTTTAGAATTCGCCCATTGTTTCGCATAAGCCAGGGCATACGCCTTATTGCAAAAAGCATGGAGAAAGGTCTCGTTCTGGTACACCCGGTAGGGCTGATCCCCCATCTTGATGACCTCTTCCGCCACGATCAGGCAGATGTCCTTCGCAGGACGCCAGACACGGTCAAAGTCCTCGTCAGGATAGGAATAGGTCTTGTCGGTATAGGGGCACAATTCAATGGTCAGAGCGGGTTTCAAAAAAGTATCGCGGGCATATTCAGCAAAGGTCCCGTAGCTTGTATCCGCCGTATCCGTCAATTTTACAAACCCGCTGGCTTTCATGATCCGCGAAACCATGGAATGGAGCTGCGGGTAATACACCGCTCGGGGATCATCCCATCCGTACAACCCTTCCCCCATGGAATGGAATGAAATAAACGCCCAGCACATGGAGGTATTCAAGTAATTGGCCACCGCCTTCGTTTCAGGCTCACTGAGAGGCGCCGCTCCTTTGAACAAGCTGAAGGACGGCACGGTGACCTTTTTTCCGGCGGACCAGTTGACTGGATAGTTTCTGTTCAAGTCAACCCCTCGGAGGTTGGCTTTCCACGAGGCATAGCCTGTTGGGTCATCCGGATCGGTTGCAATCAACGATACCGCGTCACGGTCCTTCACCGCCGCAAACCCATTCTGCACAAGGTTCACCCCATCAGGATTCACCATGGGGACGATGCAGAAGGTCACTTGGTCCAGGATCCTTTTCAAGTCATAACCATCCCAGGTGCCCTCCGTGGAATAGGCATCGGCATAATGGTCAAGCATATACATGAGGTACGCCGCAGTGACGTATTCCCGGGCATGGGCTGCACCGTTCAGGAAGATCTTTCGCTCCCCCAGTCCGAACTCCAGCAAAAGCAGCGGGCGCCCTTCGACGGATTCACCAATGTAACCGGTGCGGATCAGCTCAGGGTACCTCGATTGCAGCAACCGGGCATCCTCCATCATCGCGTCATAGCTATACCCATGATAAGGATCCACCACGGGAGTTTCCGGGCCGTCAACCGGGGCCAAGGGGGCATGCAGCACCGAAGACAAAGCAAAAAGAGATGTGAAAAACAGGATCGCAGCGATCCCTGCAATCATCATGTTGCCCTTCTGATTCACCTCGCCCACCTCCCCAAAGTCCATGCCCGGAGCTTCAGGCATCTCCTGCCGCCATTTCATGCGATATCAGGTCATTGTTTTGAATATAATGAAGGTTTGCAGATGATCTCGTGGATCTTGGTCTTGAACACATCGCTGGCATGATAAGGTGTGATGATCACCGCCGTATCCGCACCCCTTCCTGTGCCGCCGACGGCAATGACCGGCTCGCCAAAGGGAATCAGCCCCGCGTCCAGCGCCATGACGGCGATTTCAACGCATACCTTGGTTCCCTGCCCAAGCATCCTTAAGGCGTTGGCTATGGCTTCCACAGGATACATTCCGCCAGCAAAGCGGCTGATGCCCCGTTCCGCTCCGCTGAGCACATGGGTGGTGGTCAGCACCTTGATCCCTTGTTCCTCAAGCGATTTGCGGACCTCCTGGGACATTTCGTTCTGCCCTGGCTCACAGAACCCGTTGACATGGTTCACGCAAACCACATCAATACCCTCAGCTTTCGCAAGGATCCGGGCCGTCTCTCCGGTCACCGAAGCCGCCACGATATGCCGGATGTTTCTTTCGGCGGCTATTTTCAGCGCCAAAGCAGCGGCTGTCTCGGTGTTGGCGGTTCCTGGTTTTTCAAAATGCATGCAACATCCCCGCTTTCAACAAATTTTGTTTTTCTGCGACCCTATTCGTGCCGATCCCCTTTGACCGGAACCTCGAGCTTGGCGAGGGCTGAAAATATGGCTCTGATCTCCACGGGGCGGCCGTTTTCGGCATGCAGGACGCAATGCTGTTCACATTCGGCCAGTACGGCCGAGTCGATGACCGCGCCGTTGCGCTGCGCAGCCCGCTTTGCGCCGACAAGGTTTCCCACGGCCAGGCGCCGCATCACGCCGCGGACATCGATCGTAAAATCCGGCGAGCAGGCGGGCTGTTCACAGAACTGGCAGGCTGAAGCCTTGTGCATAATATCCCGGAATGCTTCAGGCCATTCGTCGAAGCGCCTTTCCTCTGTATAGGGTTTCTCCACGATCCGCACATAGTTTTTCATGGCCTCATGATAGGCATAGGGTTTCTGTCCAAGCTTTTTCAGGATCGCGTTGGCGGCGCTGAGGCCTGAAACAGTGACCGCCGGTGTGCCGGTGCCCATCACGGTGGATTCTCCGCAGCAAAAGAGGGTATCCCATTCGCTCCTCGTATGCAGCCGATGCAGCAGATGCTGCCCCAGCATCTGTTTAGGTCCTGCGACGGCTCCCTTTTTCTTCATGGTGTATCGTTCAATGGTTCGCGGTGTCGCGGCCTCCGAATACCGCAGACCGCTTTCAAAACCAGGGAATCGTTTTTCTAGAATCCCGATAAGACGCTGCTTCTCTTCTTCTTTTTTTTTGAGGTAATCCGCCTCATCCGGCAAATCCCAGCGTTCAAAGGAAGGTCCGATGGCGATGGCGATGTGGCGGTCTTCCGGACAAAGGGTATGATCATCGATGCTGGGTAAATAGACCGTGACCTCATCTTCATCCAGGACATCCGGATTTCCGGCCAGCATCTCCACCGGCAGGGTGTCCTCCGGGATCACACTGCGATCGACACAAGCATAGAGCACAAGGCTGGGATAGGTCGGAATCTGATCCGCCGCCCATTGGATCCAATGGACCGTTGTATGGGAGGGCTCGATCAGTTTTTCATAAAGGTTCCAGACGGTTCCGGAATAAACCAGATTCTTTCCGCGGATCGTTTCACCGCTGCGCAGCATCACGCCCACGGGATTTTCATTTTCAAAGATGATTCGGATGGCTTCCTTTTCTAAAAACATATCGCCGCCATTCTCTTCGATAACCTTTTCAAGTTTACCGGGCAAAAACAGGGTGGATCCGGCCGGATAAAAACTGCCGCCTGCGTGATTGTCCACAAACATGACCGCCGCCAGAATCGCCGGGGCCTCCGCCAGCGTTGTATAGCAATACGTTGAGGTCAGCTTGTTGAAAAATTTGAAGATTTCCGGCCCTGTAAAATATTTTTCAAGCAAGCTTTGGGCACTCCGATCCATGAATCGCAAAAACCGCAGATGGGAAACCGGATGCCGCAGCAGGCTCTTCAAGGAGGTGTTGGGATCCGGCTCATCCGGTGTGGTATAGTTCGGATGTTCCACCATCACATGACGGTACATGGCCTCCATATCCTTATAAAACTTCCGGATGCCGTTTCTTTCGGAAGGAAAGGCCGCCGCCAGCTCCTGGATAAAGCGGTCCATATTATTCCAGAACATGATGCGCCGCTCGTCAAAATGAACGCAGTACAGCAAATCATGCTTGATCATGTCAATCGGTTCTTCCAGACAATTAAAAACAAAACGATGGGCGTTGAAGCCTTCAGGACCAAAGCCGAAGAGCATGGAGGCGCCTTGGTCAAATACCAGTCCGTTCCGCTTGAATATGCCGCAGGAACCGCCCGGTTTATAGTTTTGATCGATGACGGCGGTTTTGAGTCCCCGTTTGGCAAGCAGGGCGGCGGCGGTCATTCCGGAGAGGCCTGCGCCGATGACAACCACATCATATTCCATACTCTCACCCTTTCGCAGCATTCTTGACCAAGGAAGGGCCTAACGCATGTCACAAAAAAGCAAAAGGGCACTCACGGGGGAGCTGCCCTTTTATGAATAATGCAATCAATGTATCGTTCCTATTCAACGGCAACATAAGACTCCCCAATCCGTACATCTCAAAAGGGCATGCCTTGAACCTCGAGTTTTCGAGTTTTCAAATAATTAATTGCTAATATCATATTATATCCAAAAACCTTTTCCGTAAAGCGTATTTCCCGACAGGCAGGAAGTTTTGTCTTAATCCTCCTTCTTGACGAGAATTTGGATCTCGTACATGCACTGGTTATATTCCTTTAAGCTGTTCTCGAATTCATTGGCCAGTACGAGCATGGGCTTCAGGCTCTCCTTTTGTTTCTCGGAAAAAAGCTTCGATACCAGCTCCGGGTTCCATTCATCCGTCAGGATCTTTCCTTTGAAGCAGAGATATTCGCCTGCCGGGATCTCGATAATATATTCTGATTCAAAATCCGGCGGAGTTTTGATGAACATACCAAGGCTCAAGGGCGCAAGCTCCTTCTGCATCAGTTTCTCGAAGTCCAGAATATATGAAAACTGCCTGCGGTATTTCAACATTCGGTTGTCCTGGCTACATTTCAATTCTTCCAGCCGCAGATGAAACGTCACTTTATCCTGGTTGCGGCAGCTGACCGCCAGCAGATAGCGTTTGGGCAGCTGAAGCTTGTAAGGCACTTCCGAAAAGAGATCCTGCTTCACGTAGTTGAAATAATCAATGTACCACTGGATGTCATCACATTTTTCCTGTATGCTCTCGATTTCATTCCTCACTTCGTTTCTTTTTTCCAAAAGGCACTGGATCAGCAGGGGAATATCATTGTTTTTCAGGATCCGGCTGATTTCATCCAGCGACAGGCCAAATGTTTGGAGATACTTGATCCGATCAATAAGGTGCAGCTGATCGCTGGAATAAAAGCGGTAACCCGTCTGAGGATTGACAAACTTTGGGCGAAGCAGATCAATGCTGTCATAATGCCGAAGCGTCTGGACCGTAATGCCCATCATTTTGGAGATTTCCCCGATCGAATAAAGTTTCTTATCCATCATGCCTGCCCCTTTTTCATTGATCCAGCAAATGCGTCAAGCCGCTTTGATTAGGTTCATATGGTTTTCGGCATACGCCCATAACATAATCATTTTAGATGCTTTTTCATCTTTGAGCAATGTAAATACAATGATATATCTCACTATTTACTTTCCATGATTGGTGCGGTCTTTTCGTCTCTTTCATAAGACCGTTATTCTCGATAAACAAAATTCGAATTGGGGGTCACGACAGCCGTATATATCAGCCGCCGCAGCGATCGATCAACCGGATGCCTTGTTCATGATTTCCCCCCTTTTCCTTTGGATCGTAAATAAAACAGACTGGGAGCACAGCAGGAAAGACTGTGCTCCCAATCCTTGAAAAATTGGTGTTCCGGTTCAAAAGAAAATACCTTGTTTTTTCCTTAAGCTTGGTTCAATGCCTCTTGTGGTTTCAATGTGGTTTCGCGTACAGCTTTGCGTCCTTCAAGTCGGTCATCATAGAAGATATCGAAGTTGGGATCTATTACGCCGATCCCAAGATATCTGGCTTTATAGTCGTTCAGCAGTGAAAAGAATTTATCGCGCAGCAGGAAGATTGCCAGCAAGTTGGTAAAGACCGGGATAACCAAAGATATGTCAACGAGGGCCCAGAAGAGATCCGGTCCGTTTCCAGTCAACACGATCGAGGAAACAATAACCATGTTGGGCAGAGGGAAGAGGAATTTGAAAGCTTTGCAGGCAGCGTCTCTTACCTTGGGTTTGTTCTGCAGAACATAGTTGATGATCGTAACATAATAGGTATACCAACCGGTGGTGGTGGTCATCCCGAACAGGGCACACATGATGCCGATGAAAACCACGCCGGCCTGTCCGTAAACATGCTGGAAGGCTGTAATGGTAAGCGTCGCACCCTTCACGCCGGTCATCCATTCGCCGGTAACCAGGATGGCCAAGGCCGTCACGGAACAGACAATGATGGTGTCCGTGAAGACCTCAAAACTGCCCCACAGCCCCTGCCGTACCGGATGGACCGTATCCGCAGAACCATGAATCAGCGGAGAAGAGCCTTGACCGGCTTCATTAGAGTTAATGGAGCGGGCGATGCCGGCACGCATGGCGGCCGAAACAGCAGCACCGGCAAAACCGCCGGCCGCCGCGGTTCCAGTAAAGGCCTGGGAGAAAATCGCGCTAACGACTGCAGGCACATTCTGGAAATTCAAGGCAATAATACCAAGTCCGCCTAGTATAAAGGTAACGGTCATAAAGGGCACCGCTTTTGTGGCAAAGCTGGCGATACGGGGCGTGCCCTTCCAGATCAGATAATAAAGAACTACGGTATATGCTGCGGTCACGCCGATCATGTTGAAGCCAAAGGAAGTGTTCAACACTTCAGAGATCGTATAAGCCTGGGAACCACCCAGGAACTGTGCGACAAAGCCAAAACTGAAGGCAATCGCCAGGGCATAAGCCCCTTTCCATTTTTTCTCGGTGCCAAGTCCCTTTTCAATAAAATATACTGATCCGCCGAAGAATTCCCCTCTTTCATTTTTAGAACGATAATGGCAGCCTAAAGTTACTTCGACGCATTTGACCATCATTCCAAAGAAAGCCCAGAGCCACATCCAGAAAACCGCGCCCGGGCCGCCGGTGGCAACCGCGGTGGCAACACCGCCGATGTTGCCCATGCCGACGCAGCCGCCGATGGCGATACAGGCTGCTTCGAAAGGTGAAACCTGTCCTGCTTTCTTTTCATTCGCTTCCTTGCTTGTGATTTGTCCCAAGGTATGCTTCATAATATGCCCAAAATGGAATACTGGAAAGAATCCAGAACGAATTGTAAAATAAGCGCCAACCAGAATTACAAAAGCCAGGAAAGGTGTTCCCCATAGAAAACTGTCAATTGCATTCACGATGTCCAGATACATGACATTGCCTCCTTCAAAGTTGTTAAGCATCAACGATGCTCTTCATTGAAACCAGGAGAATAAAACCAAAACCATTGGTCAGGACTGCAGAAATGTTTCCCCAAGACAGCACTTCGGCCGCAGGGCCGTCTTGTCATTTCTCCTTGGTCATAATATTAGAATCTTTAGTAACTATAGAGTCAAGCGTTTAAAAATATATTGCTTTTTCAGTCAATTTTGAAAATATAGTCTTATTGTTTTTGGCATATGCTCTTATATTTTTGGCATACGCCCATATTGATTCCTATCTAAATTGGGCTGAACCCCTGCGTCGGATCAAGATGCTCCCAGACCGGTTTATTCAACAGAAGGAGTTCTGAAATCCAAGCCAGACAAGGCCTGAAGGTTCGTTTGAATATTTTTTCAGTCGATGCTTGACTCTATAGCTGCAATAGACATCAGAATGAGCTTAACTGAAATGTTGATTGGAGGCTTCCGTATGAATGAACAGAATTTTTCTCCCGCCACCGAATTGCTATATAAAGGAAGAGTCGTTAAGGGGATGGATTTCAACAAACCTGAAGCCTTTCCTTTATTTGCAGTGACTGCCTTTACCATGAATAGCCTGTCTGAAGTCCGGGAGGCTTACAAATCTAAATATACTTATGTCCGAACCGGCAATCCTGACCGGGATGCCCTGTCCGAAGTCGTCTCCTTTTTAGAAAGCGGTGAAAAGTCACTGATTTTCTCCTCCGGGATGGGCGCCATTACAACCACCATGATGACCTTGCTGCAACCCGGTGACCATGTGGTCTGCAACCGCAATATTTATGGCGAAACCTTTGATGTCATGACCAAGCTTCTCCCAAAATTCGGCATCCAATCCGACTTAGTGGATTTTGATGACCTCAGTAATGTAAAAAAGGCGATTAAATCCAATACGAAGATGATCTATGCCGAGGTTCTAGCCAATCCTTCGATGAATGTGGCAGATATCCCGGCCCTGGCGAAGATTGCCCATGACAACGGCGCCCTGCTGATGATCGACAACACCTTCACGACCGCCATTGCAGTCAAACCTATTGCGTTGGGTGCGGATATCGTGATCAACAGCATGACTAAATTCATGAACGGCCACAGCGATGCCATCTGCGGATCGATCACCTCGACGGCGGAAATCATCGATGCAATCCATCCGGTGCGCATGCTGACCGGCACTCCCGGTGATCCCTTCGCGGCGTGGATGATGCTGCGCGGCATCGGCACCATCGACCTTCGTCTTAAAAAACAGATGGCAAATGCTGCCATACTGGCCAAAGCCCTTGAAAACAATCCTTATGTCCTGAAGGTCAACCATCCGAGCTTGGAAAGCTTCCCCCAACATGATCTGGCCCTAAAAATTTTCAAGTCCAACGACACCATGACCGGCATGCTGAGCTTCGTTGTCCCGGAAGATATGGATAAAATCGATGAATTCATGCTGAAACTCAATTTTGCCCACTATGCCACCACCTTAGGCGGTCTGCGCAGCACCTTGAATCATCCCGTCACCTCCTCCCACAGCCACATGCCGGATGAAGATCGCAGGAAAATGGGGGTTACGCCAGGCATGTTCCGCCTTTCAGTGGGTATTGAAGATGCAGAGGACCTGATTGCCGATTTCACGCAAGCTTTGGAGGTTTTTAAAAAATAGCAAATTTAAAGCTTTTGCTGATGCTTTATGATGATCTATGGCCTTGCCGCAGTCCGATCAGCGATTGTCCGCGAGCCATGATCGCCGACCTTTCCGACTTAAAAAAGCAAGCAGAGCGGCGTCATGCTGCTCTGCTTGCTTTTACGTTTCGAAGTCCGGAGCGATGTCAGTTCATGCCTTGCGGCCGCTTTTGACCTTGCAGATCGCCTGGGTCATGGTCCCCATGGGGCAGTACACACACCAGGATCTGGGCTTGAAGAAGAACATGGTGATCAGCCCCAACAGGGTCGAGGTCAGCATCAGGCTGTAGAAACCAAAGGCAAACTGTGCCGCCGCGGGATGGACCGAGGTCACCGTGTGGGCCCAGTGCCAGGGCAGCTTCCAGGTCCACAGCAGCGTCACCACCTGCTTCAGCTCGCTGGCTCCTGCAAAAACCAACCAAGTGGAATAAAGCAGGTTACCGAACATGGCAAGAAAGAAAATCAGAAACCCATAGCGGAACCAGGGACTGCGGATAAAAGGCAAGATATCTCTCTTTCTGGATAGGTTGAACCGATTCCCCAGAAGATCAAAAAGCTGACCCCGGCCGCAATACACGTTGCAATAGGCTTTATTTCCCTTGATCACGGCAATCAGCAAAGGGATCAGAAAGCAGAGCATGCCCAGCCATGCAAAGAGGATGTTCACAAAACCCAGGACGATATAAAGTGAAGAGAATATCCAAAGATAGTCATACCATTTCTTCTTTTGTTCCATTACGCGCCAGCCTCCATTCTGATCACAGAGGCAGAGCACACTGTTCTGCAGCGGCCGCAGCCGATGCAGGTCTTATGGCACACCCTCGCAAAGGCTCCATGGATGATTTGGATCGCCTTCAGAGGGCAGGCTTTCAAGCAGCTTCCGCACGCAACACACTCGGAGTGCAAAACCACCGCTCTTCTCTTCGGTTTCATTTTTCCGGCATGAATTGTTTTTGTGTTTTTCAAGGCGGTCTCCTGTTCCGGCAATCTCGTCATTGCCTGCTGTTTTTTCACACCAAGCTATCATAACGGACCACCCGGACTTTTTTCAGTGATAATGTCACATAAGGCAGCTTCATTGTCATCGTCTGAGACAGGGATTGAAATCGGTTACGGATTATGCTATATTCAAACTATAAGGGAGTAGTCAACGCTTTCGGCGTAACGAAGTCAACATACTGGAAATCTAGATTTCCTGGCTTTGTTTTAAATGATGAGACTTATCTGCAAAGGGCGGATAAGTCTCTTTTTTTTATTCTCCCTTGAAAAAAAAGGAGGATGCACTGTGAATTTTCTGGAGTTATTTGTAATTGCTGTGGGGTTGTCCATGGATGCTTTTGCGGCTTCTGTCTGCAAAGGTCTTTCCGTACAAAAAGTCAGTGCGGTTCAAGCCACCACCGTTGGTGCCTATTTCGGCGGATTTCAGGCGCTCATGCCGCTGATCGGCTATTTCCTCGGTTCGCGTTTCCAAGGTCTGATCACCCGATTCGACCATTGGATCGCCTTTCTGCTTTTAGGAATGATCGGATATGCCATGATCAAGGAATCCAGGAGCGGTGAGGATAATCTGAATGATGCCTTCGATCACAAAACCATGCTGACGCTGGCCGTGGCCACCAGCATCGACGCTTTGGTCATCGGCATCACCTTTGCCGCTCTGAAGGCCAACATCCTTCAGGCGGTCAGTTTGATCGGCGCCACCACCTTCGTGTTGTCCTGGGCGGGCATCCACATCGGCAACCTTTGTGGCTCGAAATACAAATCCGTCGCCGAAATCTTTGGCGGCACGGTTCTGATTCTTTTGGGCGCCAAAATCCTGGTCCAGCACCTGATCGCAGGCTAATAAATCCTGAAAATCGATACCGCTTTTTTAGCGATCTTATAGAAGGGCGTCTCCAATTCTTTCGCTGCGTTTTTCAGCTCAAGGCGTATGGGAATTTGCTGGGGGCAATGGCGCTCGCATTTTCCGCACTGAGTGCATTGGGAAGCGCTGGCTTGATTGCGGCGCAATGCAGTGCACATCAGATATTCTTTCCGTGCCACTTTGGCCCCTTCAGTGGACAATAGATTATAGGCTCTGAATGCTCCGGGAATATCGACGCCCTGAGGACAGGGCATACAGTAGCCGCAGCCGGTACAGCCCACTTTATTCTTCAGGCTGATTTCAGTCCGGACTTTGTCCACCAGTTCAAAATCTTCTAACGTCATCATGCCGGCATGGGCCTTCGAGGCAGTTCTCAGATTCTCATCCACCATTTCAAGAGAATTCATGCCCGACAGGACACAGGTCACTTCCTTCTGGTCCCATAGCCAGCGCAGCGCCAGCTCCGCAGGCGTGTAGGAACTGCCGCTTTCCCGAAGGCGGTCTTTGGCGGAATCAGGCAGCAGCCCTGCCAGACGGCCGCCCCGCAAGGGCTCCATGATGATCACAGGAAGCCCTTTTTCGGAGGCATACATTAGTCCTCGACGTCCGGCCTGGCTGTTTTCATCCATATAGTTGTATTGGATCTGGCAAAAATCCCAGGGATAAGCATCCACCAGTTTCAAAAACATATCCGAATGACCGTGGTAAGAAAAGCCGATGTTGCGGATTTGGCCGCTTTCCAGCTTCTCTGCGATCCATTCTTGGATCCCAAGAAGGCATAAGCGGTTCCAGGTCTCGATGTCGGTCAGCATGTGCATCAGATAATAATCCACGTGATCCGTCTTCAATCGTTTCAGCTGCTCTGCAAAAAGCCGGTCCGCCCCCTCTCTGGATTTGATCAGATAATGTGGCAGTTTCGTGGCGATCATCACTTGGTCCCGGCATCTGAGATTGGCAAATATCTGTCCTAAGGCAGCCTCGCTGCCCGGATAAATATAGGCTGTGTCAAAATAGTTGACCCCGCCCTGGATGGCCCGCCGGATCTCTTGCTGGGCTTTCTCCAGATCGATGCCCATTCCCTTCTTGGTAAACCGCATGCAGCCATAGCCAAGGATGGAAAGTTCGTTTCCTTTTTTATCTTTACGATATTGCATATCTATTTACGCGCCTTCCTCTTTTGATCAATTTTATCATATCAGAGGCTGGCGGCGTTCACAACCGCAAACCTGCCTCCAGGCCATTTTGTGAAACTTTTCTCTTTTTGGGTTTGAAGGAATCCTTCAAATAATAATGTCGATTTTGCCCGCATTGGTTGAATTTTTTTTTAGATCCGCCGAATAACCTATTATAGGCCCCATTGAAAGACAATATCAGATAAGGAGTGTGTCCATCCCATGAAAAGCATCCGCAACAAGATTCTGTTGAATTCTATCCTGTCCGCGATGGTCGTCGCCCTTGCCGTCAGTTCGGTCAGCTTCTGGATCAGCAGCCTGCGAAGCTCCGGCGCGATTCCCTATAGCATGGCCATCGGCTTGACGATACTGGCCGATGTTCTGCTGATCGGAATCACTTCAATGTTTTCGTTCCAGGTTGCCGGCAGCATTGCCAAGCCCATCAAGGCTTGCGCGGAGCGCTTAAGGCTTCTTTCTCAGGGGGATCTTCAGACCGAAGTACCCTCGACATCCAACCAGGATGAAACCGGGCTGCTGCTGTCCTCCTTGGACGAGGTGGTCAAAGCGCTGAACAGTGCCATTTCCGATGTGTCCTATCATCTGGGAGAGATTGCCAAAGGCGATTATGCCACCACCGTGACCCGTGTTTATAAAGGGGATTTTAAAGGTTTGGAAACCTCGACCAAGGGCATTATCCTGTCTCTCAACGAAACCATGCATCAGATCCGCCAAAGTGCCCGCCAGGTTGCGGCAGGTTCCGAACAAGTTGCCGTCGGGTCCCAAGCCCTTTCCCAAGGTGCTGCTGAACAGGCGAGCTCCATCGAAGAACTCTCCGCCACCATTGCCGAGATTTCCCAGCAAATCAAGAACAATGCCCAAAACGCAATCGAAGCTGAGCAAATCACGACCCAGGCCGGCAAGGAACTCTTTGAAAGCAATGCGCAGATGGATACGATGATCAGCGCCATGGCAGAGATTTCGGCCGCTTCCAATGAAATCAGCAAAATCATCAAGACCATCGACGATATCGCCTTCCAAACCAATATCCTGGCCCTGAATGCCGCAGTGGAGGCCGCCCGGGCCGGCGCTGCCGGCAAAGGGTTCGCCGTCGTGGCCGATGAAGTCCGCAACCTTGCAAGCAAAAGCGCGGAAGCCGCAAAAAACACCACGTCTTTGATTGAAAGCTCAATTCTTTCCGTGGAAAAGGGCACCAAAATCGCTGGGGAAACGGCCAATTCGCTGCGGCATGTGGTGACCAGCGCCCAGAAATCCGTAGCTTTGATCGAGAAGATTTCGGTCGCATCCAACGAACAGGCTGGTGCTGTGACCCAAGTCAACCAGGGGATTGAGCAGATATCCTCCGTAATCCAAACCAACTCCGCCACCTCCGAAGAGAGCGCCGCTGCCAGTGAAGAACTTTCCGGCCAAGCCCAAATGCTGAGGGAACTCGTCCATCGCTTCAAATTGAAAGAACAAACCGAAAACGTGGCATCGGTCCATACATCCGCGTCAGCAAAAACGGTTGTAAGTCAACAAAAAAAAGCCATCCAAACCGGGATGATGGATACCGATCCTGCGCTCCTGTCGCTGAGGAGCGACAAATATGGATTGCTTGCTTCAAACTGCTGACCTCGACAACACACCATCATGCAAAGGGGAAAAATCATGACTGAGAATTTGTCCGTCGCCGCGCTTGATCTCGAAATGAACCAAGATATCCAAGACAAATACCTGACCTTCTGGACTGAGCAGCAGCTCTTTGGGATCCCCATCGCCGACGTGGTCCAAATTGTGGGGATCCAGCACATCACAGAAATTCCGGACTTTCCTGCGTATGCCAAAGGCATTATTAATCTCAGAGGCAACATCATTCCGGTAATCGATATGCGTTCCCGCTTTCATAAGCCTGAAATCGACTACAATGAACGCACCTGCATCATTGTCACCAGCATTCAGCAGCACAGCGTCGGACTGATTGTCGACGCCGTGGATGAGGTAACCGATATTCCCGATAAGGCCATCGCTCTCCCCCCGAAAATCAATCAGGATGCGAAGGACAGCTTCCTTACCGGCATCGGTAATCTGGATCAGAAAATCATCCTTCTGCTGGATACCGGCAAAATCCTCAGTGAAAATGAGTATGAGCTCCTGACTCAGGAGACTGGCTTTTAAACCAATTCCTTTGGCACACAGATTCAGAAAAGCCCCTGCATCCATGGATCCATCATCGGATTCATCGGTACAGGGGCTTTTCTGAATTTTAAATGTTGATTATATCAAGCCGGAACGCTGGAGCTGGGCAGAGAGTATCCAGCTCCGGGGTGTCATGCTTCAATGCGGTTCTATTCTGTTGATTCAGTTGGCCTATTCCTCCAGTCCGATGATCCAAAACCGGCGTTCGATGCCGCCGTTCCCTTTTCCCGCAGCCATGAAGCCCAGTTCTTCGCAATAAGCCTTGTAGGCATTTTCCATATCCTGGGATGTCTTAGGATTATGCTTAAGAATCTGACTGATGATCGAGCCTGCATCCTTTCCTTCGTCAAGGTTGTATTTCATATAGGCTTCGTGGTTGTTTTCCTTATATCCGACATAGCGGCTTGGGTAGAAACGGTATCCCCGGTCCTCTTTGACCGCAATAAAATTGGCCCCCTCCCTGATCAGCTTCAAGGCAAAATCCCTTTTGGCCGGTTCCTGCAGATATTCGTCCAAAGTCTTGATATTCTCAATGATCTCACTTAAATTCTTAACGAGTTCCATAGGGAAGCCTCCTTTTTCGGAATATTCTTATTATTAACATTATAAACCAGGTTATCTCTATGTTCAATGTTTCAAGGATGATTCATATGAAAAACCTGGTCCACCGCAGCTTGTTTGGCAAGAAGCCGCCGGCCTGGGCCGGCGGCTTCTTCAAGCGATATCGGTTACAATGCCAGTCCGGCATCCAGTCAGCGGGTGATCGTTACCTGCCGTGTGGCGCCGTTCCAGTCAACCTTGGCACCATAGCTTTCACTGATGAAACGAATCGGGATCATGGTCCGGCTGTTGATGATGGTGGCCGGGACATCCAGCGTCACAGGCGCTCCATCGACGATCGCAGTCCGTATGTCAATGAGGAAGACGATGACTTTTGAATTGTATTCAACCCGGACCGAGCGGGTCACCGGATCCCATGTGGTTTTTGCACCCAGCGCATCACCCACAAAACGAATCGGAACCACGGTATAGTTGTTGATGATCGTGGGAGCAGCATCCAAGGTGTAAGCCTGGCCGTCAATGGTGGCCCTTGTGCTGCCGATGGTCAGCGTCACCAGCCGGTTGCTGGCAATGGTGTAAGCCGCCGATCTCCGTTCCGCATCCTCTTCAGAAGACAAGATATAGAGATAATAGGTGCCTGTGGAAGACGGATTGTAGATGCCGGCTGCTTCCTTGAATACGATGGTTGCTTTTGACCCGCTGCTGACGGTCAGGGCATCCGGCATCCGGACCGTCACGTTATATCCGCTGACAGTCACACTGGCCGGTTTGCTTCCGTTGACCGTCACATTGGATGTGGAAATACTGCCGGGGACCGTGGTTCCGGAAGGGAACCGGACCCGGATGGTATCTCCGTAGCTCAGCGGCGCGGATGCTTCCGTGTAGAAGCCGATGGTGTACTGGGCGTTCGTTTTGCTGCCGCTGTTGGACAAGGTCACCGTGGGCGCCGCCCCGGATATGGTCAGTTCGTTGCTGGTGACTTCGGTGGGGTCCTGGGACGTGTATACCACCAGGGTATAATCGCCGGAGCTCAGCGGATTCCTGATCTTAAGCGCATCGTCCAAATGCAGGGTGACTTTGGCGCTGTCGCTGATGTCCGAGGGCACCGTCAGATCCAATCGGCTGGTATAGACGTCATAGTCGTATACTGCCCTGCCGTTGACGGTCATATAGGATTTGGTCAGGGTCCCGCTGGGCAGATCAAAGGCGGAGGGGAATTCGATGGTGATCGTATCCGTGGTGCCATTTAAAGCACCATTGGAGCTGAGATAAAAAGTCATATCGATATCTGTATATTCACCGGCCGCATACGTGGATAGATCCACATCCAGGTCCGTAATGGCGGCTTCGGTAATGGTGATCGCCCCGGAACGAACCAACGGCGTGTCCTCTGAGGTGGAGGCGTACAGATAGTAGCTGCCGGCATCGGAAGGGGTTCTGACCCCGGCGCCGCTCTTGATGATGACGGTCACGAGACCGCTGTTGGCCACATCTTTGCTGACGGGCATGATCATCGTCACCGTGTCGGCCGCCCGGTCCACGGCCACATCCGAGACCGAGGAGCCATTGACCGTAATATTGCTTTCACTGATTGAGGAGGGAAGATAAGCTTCCGCAGGAAATTTCAAGGTAATGGAATCGCTCCCGCCGGTCAGAGCGCCGTCGGAGCTCACATAAAATTTAGTCGTCCATTGGGTGGCTACGTTGGCCTGATAGGAGGCCAGTGTCACAGTGGGCTGACTGATGCTTTGGGCAACGGTCACCGTATCCGTCACCGGAACGGTATCCTTTTCCGTATAAAGGGAGATTGAATAAGTGCCCTCAGTGGATGGATTTCTGATGTTGGCCGCCAAGGCAATCTCCACCGTGACGGTGGTGCTGTTGCCGATGCTGCTGGACAGCCGGATCGCGATAACCTCCGGGTCCGAAGTGCTGTTTACCGTCACCGCGCTTGGGGTCCGGTTGTTGACCTCCACGCGGCTGGTGGATATCGAGGAGGGCAGCGTGTAGGCTGCAGGAAATCGCAGGTAAATATAGTCGCCGCTGCTTAATGCCCCTGCGCTGCTGGTCCTGAACACCACATCATATTCAGCGGCCGCTCCCAGGGAAGTGGTGGATGGGGTGACGCTGAAATTGCTGACCTTCGATATGATTTCATAATCATTGGACTCTACCGCCGCATCCTCCTTGGAGGTTTCCACCATGAGACTGTAAGTCCCGGTGGTTGATGGATTTTTTATGTTGGCCGAAGAGGAAATCTCCACGCTGACCGGCGAACTGGCCTCAATGTCCAGGCTGTCGTTCAAGGTGATCCGTACGGTGCGGTTCGTGGAACTGCAGGACACTGCTTTCGGCGCGATATCATTGACCTGGATCCGGCTGGTGGATATGGAGCTTGGGACCGTGGTGCCAGATGGAAAGGCGATGGTGATGGTATCCTCTCCGCCCAGCAAAGCCCCCTCCGGCCCGGTGGTGAAATCAATGGTGTACGCCGCCGCCGTGCCGACCGTCAAAGGGTCCACGTCCACCGCCACCTCGCTGACCGTGGCATAGGCCGCCATGGGCAGGATGAACAGCCATACGGCAACGACAAACAGGAATCCCAGATGCATTTTTTTCATTCTTTGGACACCCCTTCTCATTTCAATGTTCCATATCATTAATATTATACCCGGCATTAGTGTGAAATCATATATACAGACGCAACAATGGATAAAAAAGTTCCCTCAAGATTGACAAAGATGGCACTTTTTGCGTGCCATCTTTGTCACTTAGAGTCTTTATGCCATCAAATGTCGTTCTTTTCCCACTCTGCGACGTACATTGGCAATTCATCTTCCATGATCGGGATCCTGGTGTCTTTTGCGCCGCAATGCAGGCATAGGTCATTCTTGAAGCCCTGAGCGGTGCATTTTTCAGCGACTTCCTGGGCGCAACCGTAGTTTCCGCACTCGGAGCATCTGAACACCGGGTTTTTGCAGGGATGGCCGGCTTTCTCGCCGTTGCATCTGGCAATGTGGGCGAGTTCTTCATCTGTCATATCCACATGACTTTTTTGGTTCAACTTGCCGCCTCTATACCAAAATTTATGCATGGGGTTAAACTCTGTTGTCTTCTTTCGCATTCAAAACACTCCCTCTCAATAATTTCAGTACAAGTGACAGCAAGATTGCATCGACCCTTCGCCATGGTATTAGTATACCATACCCATTGATATTTTTCAGTATTTTCTGTTATCTCGCATCGCCGCTCTGCCTTACCTTTCCTCATTGACCCCTCTCATAAATTGCAGAGGCAGGCCGTCGTGATTTCCCGGGGACATACCATGGAGGCCTTAACTGCGATCTGCCAGTCGCTGAAAGAATCTAAGGTTTCCTCATCTTCATAAGCATCTGGCAAATCCGAATTCTGCAGCAGGGTGAAAGCATATTCTGTCAAAAGGTTGGCTGCCTTTTCTCCCTTGTCGTTCCGGAGAATCGTCAAAGCCTGCGCCAAGATGTACTGATGGGTATGATTAATACCGCATCATGGTTTCATCCCGTTCCTTGCACGCGCAATATCCGTCCGTTGGGCCGTGGTCCGCAGAAAAGCAAGCTTATTAAGCCCGGACCCGATCACTAGGTTTTGCTGGCTCCAGCCGCTGGTATTGAGATTCTCAGCGTAGCTGTTCAGCACGATGCCATCGATCCAGAAACAATAATCCCCGGTTCCGTCAAAGGAATAGTCTCCCTTAAATATCACGTTTTCCAGCCGGTCCGCGATCTTGACCCGTCCGCTGGTCCCATCCAGACCGGTTTGCTTGATTTCCATATCGATGACGCTGTCGCTGACCCCTTCCCATAAGGCCAAGCCGGCTTCTTTTGTTCCGAAGATTTTCCCGGTCAGACGGATTCCGGATGAATTCTGTCCGATGCCCAGACCCAATTTTGCCTGATCGATTTCCAGTTCCGCCTGAACATTTTTGCAGCCTGTCACGCTGGCGCCGTCACACAGCGTTTCGCCTTCCTGTTCGATCCGGATCCTGCCTTTGAAGTTTTCAACGTTGTTCAGTTTGAACGCTGAGGATTCCGATCGCCCATGCTTGATGATCTGAGCATTGATTTCAATATCCTTGACCACCGCACCGGTTTTATTGGTAATGGCTACCCCGTTGTCCGCACCTGAACGAATCACGGCTTGGCGGATCAGAATGTTCTGGATATCGTCGTCCTTATGATTAGGCTCCAGGGCGATCCCCCCGGGCATTTTCGGATAGCCTACCTGATCGCTGATTATGGAGCCGACGGTCACATATTGGGCTTTGGTGATCGTCAGGGCATTTCGGCCGGAAGGTTCCTCAGCCCGCGCCTCAAGGGAATCAATGGTCCCATTGGCCACATCGGTCAAGTACAGGCTGTCTCCCGACGGATTCACATCATGGAGGCTGCCGATTTTGAAGTTATAGGATTGGGTAATAGCCAGAGAGTGGAGATCCTGGTTGAACTTGCCGTCGGGGCCGGCGTTCGCTTGAATATTCCCATCCGTATGCAAACGGCTGATTTGGAATCCATGACATTCGGTCAATTTCAGGATCGGGCCGGCAGCCTTGTCCCTGAGCTTCAACGTGCCATAACCCAGGATCGTGAAGTCCCTTTTTCCTGCAATCAGCAGGCCATCCACAGTAAAGGTGTGATTCGGAGGGATAAAAACGATTTGCTGATGTTCCACCGCATAATCAAAAATAGCCTGAATGACTGCTGTCTCATTGCTCCCATCCCCTTTGGCGGCCATAAGGCCATCGGGCGGATCCGTCAGTGACACCAACAGGCTTTTATAGATTCGCGAATCCTGGCCTTCCGGCGGCGTCCCCGGTTTCCCATCAGACTGTATGATGAAGAGCATGATGACCGCAATCATCAGGACCAGGATGACCCCTCCAAGGACGATCCGTTTCATTTTACCATCCTCAAACTGATACACAATGCCTTTCCTCGATCCAATCCATATTCAGGCTGTCAAAGGAAGCCCGCCTTATCGAAAAGCGGGCTTCCAGGCCTTGGCTTCAGTCCATGCGCATCGAAAGGCAGCGCCGTCAGCCGACGGCCTCTGCTTTATTGCATCCCTTCAAACCGCTGCATGACGGCCGCAGCCATCGCGCGAGTCGTAACCTCCTGCGGTGCGAACCGGCCTTCGCCTACCCCCACCAGCAGTTTGTTCATACTGCAGTAAGCGACCGCTTCGTAGGCGGATTCAGAAATCGCTTCCCGATCCGCATAGTCCAGCAGGAACATCCACATACCGGAAAAGCCGCCGCCTTTGCTCTGGATGTACCGATAAAGGAATCCTGCCATCTCCTGCCGTGTCAAGGCGGCAGCAGGCTCAAAGGTCGTTGAAGTCTTCCCGGATGCAATACCGTTTTGAGCGGCCCAAACCACGGCATGGGCATACCATGCGTTGTCCGGGCAGTCTTGGAACAGTGCCGAAGGTTTTTGAGCCACGGCCGGAGATCCTGCATCCCGGTAAAGAAGCGCAGCAAACATGGCCCGGGTCATGGGCGCGTCCGGAGCGAATACAGCGTCCGGCAGACCGGCAAAGATGCCTTTGGTATAGGTATAAACCACCGCGTCATGGTACCAGCTGCCTTTGGCAACGTCCGCAAAAGGATTGCGCCAGACCGTAATGCGTTCCGAGCCGTAAGGATCCGCGTAGGTTTCTCCGACAACGCCGTCAAGCTCCATGAGAATATAGTTGATGAGCACTTGGTTGTCGATCAGCACCTCATCCTGCAGGATGACATTGTCCATAAACATATTGATCCCATCGCCGCCGCTCTTAAGCATATAGTTATGAGAGGCCAAGGTGTAGGTTTTGTTCAGATCCAGCGGCGCATCGCCAATCATGACGTTTTTCACGCGATACAAACCGTCGACCATCACAAAATTTTTCTTCTCGTCCAGAACCACATTGGACTTCCGGGTGGCGTCGATTTCATAGCTCAGTCCGGATACCTGCAAAAATCCGCCATTCTCGTTGGGAGCGCTTCTTGCGCCCATCTCCAAGGCGTCCAGGATTTCCTGGCCGGTGGCCTCCACCACGGTAGCCATGTTTCCGAAAGGATGAACGGCAATGATTTGTTCATAGGTGATATCGCCCGCCGGGATGCTGGCCCGGACACCGCCGCCGTTGACAAAGGCGATATCCGTCCCCATTTCGCTCCGGTAAGCATCAGCGCAAAGGTCCCCGAGATTGGTTTCCAAAGTGCGCACCATCCGACTGCCGGTTTTGGGATCGTTCACCGTCAGCTCCACATCGGTTCGGGCCACGACGGTTTTCAGGATGTCTTCAAATTGGTCTTTGATGTTCTGGACAAATTCGGCCACGGACGGGTCTTTTTCCGTATAATCGGTCACCAGCTCCGTCGTGATATCGCCATTCGCGTCAATGATCAATTTACCGATGGCGGTCAGCTTGGTGCCTGTGGAGGAAAGCACAACCTCCCTGCCGATTTTGTTTTTCACGATTTCACTGGGGATAACGCTGTGGGAATGTCCGTCAAGGAAGGCATCGATGCCTGTGGTGTTGGCAATCACATCATAGGAACGCCAGGGGGCGCTGTCCGGATCGACCCCCAGATGCCCAAGGGCAACCACATAATCGGCGCCTTCCGATACGGCCGCATCCACGGCCTCTTGAACGGCTTGATACAACGCTGCACTGGTGGCATCCTCACAGAAGCCATAAATATAATTTCCCTGTTCGTCCTGGAAATAGGCGGGCGTTGATTTGGTGAAGGATTCCGGGGTGGTGATGCCCACGTAAGCAACCTGGGCATTGCCGTAATCGATGATGGCATAGGGTTCATAAACCAGCTGGGCCTCCACAAGATCCGTGAAATTGCAAGAAACGACCTCTGCGTTCTGCATCTCCATCAATTCAAGAGCCCGGGCCATGCCATAATCGAATTCATGGTTTCCCAGCGTCACAACGTCATAGCCGACCTCATTCATGATGTCCACCAGCAGTTCGCCTTTGGACAGGGTCCCGATGGCGGCCCCTTGGACCGCATCGCCCAGATCCACCAAGGTCACATCAGACGCGCCGTAAATCGCTTCCATGTCTTTCTGATAGGCAGCCAGACCGGCATACCCGATCCCCTCGTCCACTGAACAATGGACATCGTTGGTATAGAGGACCACGATGTCGTCGGTACTTATTGCAAAGGCGGCGGTTGAGTTCATGAACACGAGCATTATAATCAGAATCATCGACAACCGTTTATTTTTCATCCGAATACCTCCTCGCTTATCCAATGCACCCGCAGTTTCTATTGAGCCCTTCCTTCCGGGCCCAACCTATGCCATTTATATAATAGCACATATTTTTTTAATATTCCAAATTTTCTGTACATGTATAATTGCCGCAAGCGTTCCTTTGAGTGTCGTGTTGTCTTGACACCTATATAGGCAGTCCGTATAATTAAAAAATCTTTACAAAACAGGAGGCGCTGCACATGGAAAAAATCGCACTTGCTGAACAGCTCTTGAAGTACATGGTTATTGAAAAAAAAGAAAAAGAACGGGAATGCTTCAAATATGAGGAATTGAAGTCCCGGTTCCAGAACCATGACCTGGCGGCGCTCAACAACGCCCTCTCTCTCCTGAAAAACGACGGATTTATTCTTCTGCAGTCCAAGCAAGATGCCTCGACCGCGATCCTGCGCTCCGGATCTGTCAGTCATATCACGGCCGAAGCCATGCAGCGAAAAGGCTATGCCGCCATCAAAGAAATCAAGGATATGCTGTCATAGGCCGGTGTCTTTGGAGCATCATTGTTCAAACCCAACCCTTTGCAGCGGCGCAACACCGCTGCGGAGGGTTTTTTTATTGTTAACAGGAGGCAGATCGATATTGCAGGTTTTTTTTGCGGATATCAAACTTTTCGATCGGTTCAGGCCCCCGCACGATTTTTTTGTTGACCTGAAGAACCCCGTCTTCATTGTAACGGACCCGCCAGCGCACCAGCTGAATGATGCCGTCTGTGATTTCAATGCCGGTGATGCTGGAGGGATAGATGCAGCAGCCGATATTGAAATACGGAAGGTCATTCGGCTTGGGATACTTAAATCGGTGAGTGTGCCCGCAAATCAAGGCAACCCTTTTCTTTTTGATCCATTGATTGAAGCTTTTTTCGATCTTGTGGCGCTTATGGACATTTTTCACCGGGCTCGCCGGATTTTTGAAGCCGAAGGCATGCATGTAGCGCCAAAAATATTTCAACGAAAGCATGGTGAAAAACCAAAGCTGGTCATTGGTCAGGTCGCCCTGCTGGCCGTGAACGGCCAGAAATTCCTGACCGGTTTTCCGATATTTCATAAGCAGCGCCTCACAGGGTTCGATCCCGTTCAGGAATTCGTAGTACGCCTCCTTATACTCGTCAAAAAATACGTGAAGGTTTTTCTGAACATATTCCTTGTCTTTTAAATAAATATTGTGGTTTCCGTACAGCATGATCAGACGGTTTTCTTTTTGGTATTTCCGGAACATTTCAAAGACATCATAATGGGCATTTTTGATGTGTTTCAGCTGCTTGTGTTCCCAGAGTTCGTCGCCGTCACCGGCCTCCACGTAAATAAAGCCGTTTTTAAAGTAGTGCTCCAGAGCATAGAGATAGATCACCTGATTTTTGGTGAATTCGTCCGAAGGGCTTCCGTCTCCCCGATGGCAGTCGCTGAAAAAGATATATTTGGAATTCTCATCAAAATATTCGACCCGGGCGTTTTGATAAGCTTGTGTCAGTCGGTTATTGGTCCGCATCGGCGTCACCCTCTCCAGATTTGATTTTATCCTTGCCCATTTAAATTATACGTAATATTCAGTCAATAAACAACATCGCCCTGCGATTTAAGGAATATTCGATGAAAATCGCTGTTCCCAAAGGTGCTGCCTATGATAGTATGAAATTAACGCATTTCAAACCAAAGGCTGGACCGCTGATGAAAAATCTGCTGAATTATTTCAAACCGCATCTGCCCATGATGGGTCTGCAATTTATCATAAAGTTCGCAGGCACCATCGTTGAATTGCTGCTGCCCTGGATCCTGTCCACCCTTCTGGATGATGTTGTTCCCACAGGGGATTTGGTGCGGGTCTATTCCTGGGGCGGACTGATGGTCCTATGCGCGCTGCTGGCGCTGGTCGGCAACGTAGCCGCCAATCGGATGGCCACCGGGATCTCCCGGCGCATCACCGAAAAGCTCCGTCACGACCTTTTCGAAAGAACTTCCTATCTCTCCTGCCGCCAAGCTGACCAATTTACGATCCCCTCTCTGATCTCCCGTCTGACCACGGATACTTATCATTTGCACCAGATGATCGATCGCATGCAACGACTTGGCATTCGCGCGCCGATCCTGCTGTTGGGCGGCATCCTCATCACCCTGTCCCTGGAACCGGTCCTCACCCTGGTCTTGATCGGGACCCTGCCGCTCCTTGGAGCCGTGATCTGGTATGTTTCCCGGAAAGGAATCCCCTTATTCACGGCCACCCAGTCCGCTCTGGACCAAATGGTCCGCAAAGTCCAGGAAAACATGGACGGCGTTCGGGTGATCAAGGCCTTGTCCAAAACCGACTATGAAAAAGACCGCTTTGACGCCATCAACCTTCAGCTGATTGACTGGGAACAACGGGCTGGCATCCTGATGGCCGTCACCAATCCGGCTATGAACCTGATGCTGAATCTTGGCCTGGCCCTGGTGGTCCTGGCAGGCGCCTTCCGGGTTGACGCCGGTCTGACCCAACCGGGCAAAATCATCGCTTTTCTAAGCTATTTCACCATCATCCTCAATGCCCTGATGATGGCTTCCCGATTGTTTGTCATCTATTCCAAAGGCATCGCCAGCGCGCAGCGGATCGCTGAGATCCTGTATGCCCCCAACGATATGCTCCAAGGAGACCCTGACCCTCAGCCGGCCGAATACCATATTGAATTCGATGATGTCTGTTTCTCGTACAACAAGGTGCAAAACAATCTGAACCATGTTTCCTTCAGACTGAAACACGGGGAGACCCTGGGCATCATCGGCCCCACGGGCAGCGGCAAGTCCACCCTGCTGAACCTGATGCTGCGGTTTTATGATCCGGATTCAGGAGAGATCCGGATATCCGGAAACCGCATCGCCGGTCTGAACGCCCAAAAGCTGCGATCGAAGTTTGGCATCGTTTTTCAAAATGATTTTTTGATGGCGGATACGATCCGGGAAAACATTGATTTTGGCCGTTCTCTGAGCGAGGATCAGATTCATACGGCTGCGCGGACCGCCCAGGTTGATTTCATTGCTGAAAAGACCGGAGGTTACTCCGGCCTGCTGACCGAAAAAGGCACCAATTTAAGCGGCGGGCAGAAACAGCGCCTGCTCATCGCCCGAGCCCTTGCCGCCGCCCCCGAAATCCTCCTTCTGGATGACTGCGCCAGTGCCCTGGATTACAAAACCGATGCAGCGCTGCGCCGGGCATTGGCGAGAGATTTTCGGGGAACCACTGCCGTGATCGTGGCCCAGCGCATCAGTTCGATCATGGGGGCCGATCAGATCTTGTTTCTCAATGAAGGCAATATCATCGGCTGCGGCACACACCAGGAGCTTTTGGAAACCTGCATAAGCTACCGGGAGATCTATGAGATCCAGATGGGGGTGATGTAATTGAGTCCCAGACAGCCCCGAATGGAGATGGGCGGGCCCGCCGGCCGCGGCGCCTTTGAAAAGCCATCGATCAAAGTCTCATACATCCTGAAACGCCTTTGGAAATACCTTTATCATTATAAATGGTTGCTGCTGGGTGCTTTGGCCTTGAGCATCACCGGCAACCTTCTGGCGCTGGTAGGACCCAAGCTCTCCGGTTATGCCATCGACGCGATCGCCCCCGGCCCCGGCCATGTGGATTTCCCTGCGGTTTACCGTTACGTCACGATGATGATGGTTTTTTATATCATTTCTTCAATCCTCAGCTATGCTCTGGCGGTCATCATGATCAAACTCAGCCGCCACGTGGTTTACCGGATGCGACGAGATGTTTTCAATAAGCTGGCGGAGCTTCCGGTCCGATTTTTCGACCGGCGCCAGACCGGGGATGTGATCAGTGTGATCTCCTACGATATCGACACCATCAACACCTCCCTGTCCAGCGATCTGGTCCAGATCCTGACCAGCACCATTACCGTAACCGGCTCCTTCATCATGATGCTGACGATTTCTCCAAGCCTGATCCTGGTTTTTGGCGTCACCATCCCCGCATCGGTCCTGTTTACCCGGTACCGCTCCCGAAAAGTGCGTTCTCTGTACCGGACCCGCTCCGAAAATTTTGGTCAGCTGAACAGCTACACCGAAGAAATGACGGGCGGCCATCGAACCACAAAAGCCTACGGCCGAGAGCAGGTCTTCATCAGCCGCTTTGACCAAAGAAATGCCGCTGCGGTGGAAGCCAACTACCAGGCAGATTATTTCGCCAGCATCACCGGGCCTTCAGTCAATTTCATCAACAACCTCTCTTTAGCGCTGATCAGCGTTTTTGGCGCAGTCATGGTTATGGGCGGCAGCATTTCTTTAGGCAGCATCTCTTCTTTTGTGCTCTATTCCAGAAAGTTTTCAGGACCGATCAATGAATTCGCCAACATCGTCAGCGATTTTCAGTCCTCACTAGCTGCGGCGGAACGGGTGCTGCGCCTTATCGACGAAACGCCGGAGCCTGCCGATGTCCCAGATGCAGCCGAACTGACGGAGGTTTTCGGCCATGTCAAGATGGAGGGGGTTCGATTTGGCTATGAACCGGACCGTCCCGTCATCCGGGACTTCAGCCTGGAGGCACCCCCCGGTGCCGTGATCGCCATCGTCGGGCCCACCGGTGCGGGCAAAACCACCATTATTAACCTTCTGATGCGTTTTTATGATGCGGATTCAGGCCGCATTGCCATTGATAGCCATGACATCCGGAAGGTCACCAGGCGGAGTCTGCGCAGGGCCTATACGATGGTCCTGCAAGACACTTGGCTGTTCCATGGGACGATCTTCGAAAATATCGCCTACGGAAAAGAAGGCGCCGCCCGGGAAGAGGTGATCCGGGCCGCGCAGATGGCACGGATCCATCATTACATCCTGTCCTTGCCGAAGGGCTATGATACGGTGCTCAGCGACAATGCCGTGAATCTGTCCAAAGGACAGAAACAGCTTCTGGTCATTGCCCGGGCGATCCTCATGGATTCCAAGATCCTGATTCTGGATGAGGCCACCTCCAATGTGGACACACAAACTGAACGCCAGATCCAGAGCGCCATGCTCCGGCTGATGGAAGGCCACACCTGTTTTGTCATCGCCCATCGGCTGTCCACCATCCAGAAAGCCGGCCGCATCCTGGTCATTTCCAAGGGCCGTATTGCGGAGCAAGGCAGTCATGAGGAACTGATCCGGCGTAAGGGCCTCTATTATGAGCTTTACCATTCGCAGTTTGAAACGGCATGAAACCAATGGACTTCAACGACAAAAAAAAGAGCCCGGAATCCCGGACTCTTTCCTTCGGTGGTTACCATTTCCCTCTGCTCATATGGCCGGCAATCTCCGCTTTGCTGCGCTGCTTGATGACCCATGCTTCATCCGCGGCATTCTTGAACACCCCCACGCAGGGCGGATCCAGGTCGATTTCGATGCCTTCCTGGGCCAGGTCGTAGATTTTCATGGCAAGCTGGATGATTTCCATGTGGATGTCATTGGTACGGTCGGAGCTGTAGATTTTCTGGGCGTCTTCTTCGGAAAGCGGGTTGAATTTCTCTTTGGGGGCTCCACATTTCGGGCAAGCTTCAGGGGCTTCGTTTCCTTCATGCGTATAGCCGCAAACTGAACACTTCCATAACATCGTATCGATCCCCTTTCGATTTATTTGATTTTTCTGGCAACATTGTATCATGGTTTGTCCATGGATGTGAAGGGTGGTTGTATTGCCGATGAAGACGGTTCTAAGTTATATCCGGCCGCATCGGGCTATCCTCGGCCTGCAATTTCTCATCAAATTTGCCGGGACGGTCCTGGAATTGTTCCTGCCATGGATGTTGTCTGCCATCATTGACGATGCGGCGCCATCCGGGGATAAATCCAAGGTCATTCTTTGGGGCGGCGGCATGATCCTGTGCGCCTTGATGGCTCTTGTGACCAATATCATTGCCAATCGGATGGCTATGAAAATTTCCCGCAATGTAATTACCGCCCTGCGTCATGATCTTTATGACAAGGTCCTTCACTTATCCGGCAGCCAGGCTGACCGGCTGACCCTTCCGTCCTTGATTTCCCGCCTGACCAGTGACACCTACAATGTGCATCAGCTGTTGGACAACATGCAGAGGCTCCTGGTCCGGGCGCCCATTCTGCTGTTGGGCGGCATGATCATCGCAGCAATTCTGGAGCCTGTTCTGACCTTGGTCCTTTTAGGCACCCTGCCGCTCCTGGGGCTGATCATCTGGTACACCTCCCGCATCGGCGTTCCGATGTATGGCCAGGTTCAGACAGCCTTGGACCTCCTGGTCCGGACTGTTCGCGAAAACATCCACGGGATCCGGGTGATCAAGGCACTTTCCAAAAGCGACGATGAAATATCTCGGTTTGAGCGGATCAATCAAGAACTCGCCCAAAAAGAACAGCGGGCGGGCATCGTCATGTCGGTCACCAATCCCGGGATGAACCTTCTCCTGAATCTCGGCCTCGCCCTGGTCATTCTGGCAGGTGCCTTCCGAGTCCAAGCCGGTTTGACCCGGCCCGGCATCATCATCGCTTTTTTAAGCTACCTGACCATCATCATCACGGCCTTGATGAGAGTTCCCCGCCTTTTTGTGATTTATTCAAAGGGCGCCGCCAGCGCCCGGCGAATCGCGGAAATCCTTGATATGCAGGCAGACCTGGCTGTCAAGCCCTGCGATCGCCGTCCCAGCCCCTGCCATATCGAATTCTCATCGGTCCGTTTCTCTTACAATAAAATCAAGGACAATCTTCAGGATATCAGCTTCTGCCTCCGGCAAGGCGAGACCCTGGGGATCATCGGACCCACAGGCAGCGGTAAATCCACCCTGGTGAGCCTGCTGCTTCGTCTGTATGATCCCGATTCCGGCGAGATCCGGATCTCCGGGGAAAACATCCAAGGCATGGCGCCGGAAATCCTTTATTCAAAATTCGGTGTGGTTTTCCAAAACGACTTTCTCTTGACCGGCACACTGCGTGATAACATCGACTTCGGGCGCCCCCTCGGCGACGCAGCCGTTGAAGCGGCTGCCCAAACCGCTCAGATGGATTATGTTTCTGATATGGACGGGGGCTTTTCAAGCCTTCTATCCGTGAAGGGCGCCAATCTCAGCGGCGGTCAGAAACAAAGGCTGCTGATTGCCCGGGCTTTGGCTGCGGATCCGGAGATCCTGGTCCTGGACGACTGCTCCAGCGCGCTGGACTATAAAACGGACGCGGCCCTGCGCCGTGGTTTGGCCGTTGGATACCAAAACACCACTAGAATCATCATCGCCCAAAGGATCAGCTCGATTAAGAATGCAGATAAGATCCTGGTCCTGGACAGTGGCCGGATGATCGGATACGGGACGCATCCTGAGCTGCTGGCCTCCTGTTCCAGCTACCGCGATATGGTTGAGGTCCAGATGGGGGTGGCGAGCCGATGAACCAGAAACTGCCCCCGATGCCGGAACGCACCGCCTCTGTAAGCGGCCGGTATGAAAAAACCACCGTCAAAACCACCCTGATCCTTCGCAGACTCTGGAAATACTTTTATGCCAGCAAATGGCTGCTTCTTCTTGTACTCTTCATGAATCTTCTCAGCAACCTGTTGGCCTTGGCCGGACCGAAACTTTCCGGTTATGCCATTGACGCCATCGCGCCGGGCACTGGCCGGGTGGATTTTTCATCGGTGTTCCGATACACGGCATGGATGATTGCCTTTTATCTCCTGTCCTTTGCCTTAAGCTACCTTCTGTCCATCCAGATGATCCGGCTGAGCCGCGACGTGGTCTGCCGCATGCGGCGGGACGTGTTTGCCAAGCTGGCGGAGCTTCCCGTTCGTTATTTTGACACCCGACAGGCTGGCGACATCATCAGTGTGATCTCCTATGACATCGATACCCTCAATGCCTCTTTGTCCGGCGATCTGCTCCAGATCCTCACCAGCCTTCTGACCGTGGCGGTTTCTTTGGGGATGATGCTGACTCTATCCCCCCGGCTGCTGCTGGTCTTTGTGCTGACCGTTCCGGTTTCCGTCACCTTTTCCAGATACCGCGCAAAAAAAGTACGGCCTCTGTACCGCAGCCGATCTGCGAAGGCCGGTGAACTGAATGGCTTTATGGAAGAATCCGCAGGGGGTTTGAAAACCATCAAGGTTTACCATCGGGAAGCCCATTTTTCATGCCGTTTTGATCAAAAAAACGAGGACGCTATGGAAGCTGCTTATCAGGCAGATCGTTTTGCCAGCATCACCGGGCCGTCCGTCAATTTCATCAATAATCTCTCCATGGCGCTCATCAGCATCTTCGGCGCCCTGATGTACATGGGCGGCGGGCTTTCCATAGGCAGTTTGTCGTCTTTTGTCCTCTATTCGCGGAAATTCTCCGGGCCCATCAACGAATTTGCCAACCTCACCAGCGACCTGCAATCGGCGCTGGCCGCTGCGGAAAGAGTCTTCCGCCTCATGGATGAACTTCCGGAAACGGCAGACCGGCCGGATGCGGTGGCGTTGAAAGCGATCCAGGGAAACGTCCGGATGGAGCATGTGCATTTCGGATATGTGCCCGGCAAGCCGGTGATCCATGATTTATGTCTTGAAGTGTCCCCGGGCTCCCTGGTGGCCATCGTCGGTCCGACAGGTGCCGGAAAAACCACCATCATCAATCTGCTGATGCGTTTCTACGATGCGGATTCAGGCTCCATCGCCATCGACGGCCATGATGTCAGAGATATCCAAAGACATAGCCTGCGACAAGCCTATACCATGGTGCTGCAGGATACCTGGCTTTTCCATGGCTCCCTATTTGAAAATATTGCATACGGCAAACCTGGCGCCACGCGTGAAGAAGTGGTCCGCGCCGCCCAAATGGCAAAAATCCATGAGGACATCATGTCACTGCCTGAAGGATATGATACCCTGCTCAGCAACAATGCCGTCAATCTCTCGAAAGGACAGCAGCAGCTTCTGATCATTGCCCGCGCGATCCTCATGGAATCGAAGATCCTGCTCCTGGATGAGGCGACCTCCAATGTGGACACCCAGACCGAGCGTCAGATCCAGAGTGCTTTGCTCCATCTGATGTCCGGCCGAACCTGCTTCATCATCGCCCATCGCCTTTCCACCATCCAGAATGCCGACCGTATCCTGGTCCTTTCGGAGGGCCGGATCCTTGAGGACGGAACGCATGCCGAGCTGATGCAACGGCGCGGACTTTATGCCCAACTTTATTATGCCCAGTTCGAAACCGCTTAAGATCCCCCCTGCATGATATGTTTTCTAAGCCCGATAATCGATAAAAGTCTTGGCGAACTGGATAAAACGATAAACGTCAGCAAAATTGGACGCCAAACCCAAAGAAGCCCGCAATGTTCCGGTCATTTTGCCCTCAAGGCCATTCAGGAATTGCTCATAGGTCTTATGTTCCTTGTCGGAAAAGCAAGGGACAAGATCCTCCCGCCGGATCCCCATGGCGGCTTCCCGGGCGCCCGGATTGCAGTGATCGCCGGCGCGCAGGGAAATGCGTTCCTGGTTGGCCAGCTTCTCCATGGTATAGCAGTCGATCATGGCCCCGGAGGAATTGAAAAAGTTCATCTGCACGGTTCCGCCTCGGCGATCCATATTCTGCGGTCCATATAACCGGACCAGCGGCTTTCCGTTGCGGTGATAGAGCAGCAGCAGCTGGTCGATGAGCCAGCCGGTCAGGCATGCAACACGGGTCTGGATCGTATCGATCCCGATCGATCCGATCCAATCCAAACCGAATTCAACGGCGGGATAGCTTAAAAAGTCCGCGGTGCCATCTTCAAACCCTGCAGGCCCTGGATTCAGATAATGATCGAAGGCCGACACGGAAGAAAAGACGATCGTTCCTCCCCCATACCAAGGTCGCCGCAGTTTTGCGGCAGCCTTCCTCCGGACCAGCAAACACCCGATCCCGGTTGGATAGCCAAATATTTTATAAAAGGATATCGGCACAAAATCTGGATGCCATCGACTCAGGTCCAGGGGGCTGCTGGCTGCGAGGGAGGCAGCATCCAGCAGCACATCCCATCCCCGGTCCTGAGCTTCCCCGATCCATTCCAAAGGATGCCGGACGCCTGAGAAATTGGACTGGGCCGGATAGGCGAACAATTTGTGCGCCCCCGGGCAAGCGGCATCCAAGGCTTCACGCAGCTCGGTCTCATCCGCGTAGAGCTCCGGGGGACGCAGTCCCGTGTAACGAACGGAGGCGCCCTTGGCTTGCGCGAATTCGCGGATGCCGTTCACTGAATTGTGATTGTCACTGGTCAGAAGAAAGACCCCGCCCATCTCAAAAAGATAAGATTCACCAACCAGTTTAAGGGCGGACGAGGCGTTGTTCGTAAAAACAACCATATATTCATCGGGATCTGCATTAAAATACTGAAGCACTTTTTTACGTGCGCGCTCTGCGTACTGGATCGCCCTGATCGAAGTGAGGTTTTTGGAATGGGGATTCCCAAGAACCTCTTTGCTGAGCAGTTCCATATGCTGTTTCAACTGAGATTCCGCATACAGACCGGCGCCCGTATAATCCAGATAGACTTGCTTGTCCCGGTCCAGCCGGCCATATTCGGTCGAACGCAATTCATCCAGCTTTCGGGTGGCATCATAGGCGGGGCAGGTGCGCCGGAAGGTTTCGAAGGCGGTCTCCATATGTCTGAGTTCAAGCTGCAGGTTTTGATCCATGCTTTTTGACAAAGCCGGGCTTTCTTCGCCCTTTTCCCGTTTCCAAGGTATCGGTGCCATCTGCGGTCTGCCTCCTCCCTGTTCCTTAGGATTTAAAAAGAAAAACCGACACAAGAGGTCGGTTACGCTGCCGGCTCGGATAGGGACAAGCGTCCAAATACGCCCCTATCGTCACAGCCTCCTTTTCAGAATTTTCTGCTAAATAATTGTACCATATTTCCACTGATTTTCCAATAAAAGTTTGTCGGAATTCAACGGTTTGTCTAAAACAGTGCTTGACGCAGCTGACCCCTATTCGAGCATTGCCTTCCACCCCTCGTAGATCATCACCATGGCCAGGGTATCCAGCTCACAGTACTTCAACAGAGCGTTGCGGATTTGTTCCCGTTCATAATCCGACATCTCCTCATACTGCATCCGGGCATAGGCGGTCAGAGCGGCCCCGCCGTTTCGGATCTCATCATCCTCGCTGAGCAGTTCGTTTTCCTTGTCGGTCAGGTCCTGAAACATCTTCGGCAGCAGACGGTAGGGGTCCTCCGCTTTCCCTTCCTTAACAACGATCCAGGTCCAGTTCCGGTAGTTCAGGCTGGGAATGCCGCCCTCCGCACCGTAAATCGGCCTTGCATATTTCTTCTGCAGGAAGGGCGACCGGTTCAGGATGGCCGGCAGCACATATTTGATGGAATTGGAGCCATGGGTCCAAGGATCATAATAGTAACGTTTCACCAATTCCAACAGATCGACCATATCACGGTCTCCCTTCCATGGCGGAAAACAGCCGCTGACGGAATGGGTGATTGATTGGATGAAGCTGCAAAGCGCCGCCCGGTCCGGTATCTCATCAGGGTCGTCGTTGAGCTGCCGATGAATCAGATTGAGATAGGTGTTCTCATGGGCCGCATAACGGAATAGTGTGCCCTTGTCCTGTTCCAGCTGGCTTTTCAGCTGCCGGATGAAATCGTAATTGGGGAAATGCCCCGGCATGGCATCCAGATACTGGCCCCGGTGTTCGATCCGTCCATCCTTATGGACCATATGATGGGAAAATTGAAAGGCAATACCTTCGTACGGATGCCGCCCCCGATTGAAAGGGATTGCGGTCAGCGCTGTTTCGAAATCGATGAAATGAAGAGGATATTTCCACGAATCCATTTCCCGCTGCAGGTTTTCCCGGTCGATCCAGCAGCTTTCATCCTGATCCCGGACCTTGGCCGCTTGAAGCCATTGACGCTGGCTTTGGGAAATACCCGGTTTGCCGTCCGGCTTCGGATCGATGTGTGAAATATCCAGATCCCGCAGCTTGATGACACCCCTGGCGATCAGCAAGTCCTTTTTCCGGAAATTGGCCAGCTCCAGGACCGTTGGGTCCAGAAAATCCGCATCGCGCCAGCCAAGCCGGTTTTTCCAGCATTCTTTGAATCCGTCTTTCAAGCCGGATGAAGCTTCCTCTTCCGTGGCTCTGAACTCGCACTTGGCGCACCGGCCAGCCGGCGGCATGGGGATCGGCTCATCCGAAGCGTATTTCTCCGACAAATAATCGGCATAATCCAAGAAGCTGCCTGTGAATAGCTCATTTTGGACGGGCGTATTGTAAATCAAATCGCAAACTTCATCCACATTGACTTTTTGCAGCATGGGTACGGACAGATCCTCGGCAGTCAGTGCCCGGACCAGCTGGATGCCTTTGCGGCCCGCGGCATCCCTGACGATTTTAAACTTCTGATTCAAGCCATCCGTCGGACAGCGGGCAGCCTTGTCAGCCAACATCAGATGCGCAAACACCGAACAGTCCGGGCAGGCGGAACGGACCACATGCTTCTGGAAAGCAACATCGTACAGGTATTCCTTCCATTCCGAAGCCAAGGTCCCATGACGGGTCAGGAAGTCATCCGTTGCCGGATCAAAAGCTTTTGCCTTGACTTCGATCAGATCGAGACGGCTCTTCGTCTTGATCAGGATATCGGCACGGATAAACAGCTTTTCAAATTGGAAGGCCGCCTCGTATAAAATCACGTTTTCTTTCCGCAGCAGGTCGCCGGTCTGACGCAGCGCTTCGTCATGGTCAAGGGTCATGATCTGATGGCCGCCCGGTAAATAATACTTTGCCAGTTCCCCCACCTGGAAACCCCCGTCCGCCAGGGCAGCCAGAAAGGGATCCTCCAATTTCCGGTCCGCATAGTCTGCTTTTCCGGTGTAATAAAGCTTGGCCGGACATTCCATGGCCAGTTTGAATCTGGATTTGGTCAGATATCGCTTAGTCATGCAAAGCCCTTCTTTCCTTGTATTTTCTGCTGTCGCGGTTCCGTCATGGCATCGGCGGCCGGTTCTTTCTCCATCATACACCATTTCCGGGGTCCATTTCAGCAGCGTTTTCACTGCACCGGCCCGGTCCAATAAATATTTAAAAAGCCATTGAAAAATTCTTTGCTTTCCGATATAATCGTTTTCATTGAAAGAGGCTCGGAGCCTTTTCAGCAAAGAATATTTTGACCATTCTCTTTGATCCGGACAGAGAATCGAGGCCATTCGGACAGCTGGGTCAAAAGCCGAACTTGGCAACTTTGTTGCCTTATTGATTGAGCCGGGGGCGGCTCCGCACATCACACTTGTGAAACGATCAATAAGAGTAGTAAAAGTAATTCCTTGCTATATAGACTCTGAAACCCCGAAAACTGAAAAGATAGCTCTGTCTTGCCGGGCGGACCGGATACCCTGTGCCCGGGGAGCTAAAACAAAAGGTTTTTCATGATCGTCGCGCTTAGTGTGGTTTCTGCCTTTCCGGCAGTGGCTGTCCCTAAGCGTTTTTATTTTTCACCTTATCTGCAGAATCCCTTCCCAGAGAAGACTTAAAATGATTGGAGGTATTTTATCATGGGAAAAGTTTTAGTCATCGGCTGCGGCGGCGTTGCCAGTGTGGCCATCCACAAGATTTGCCAGAACGCTGAGGCCTTTGATGCCCTTTGCATCGCCAGCAGGACCAAATCCAAATGCGACGCTCTGGCAGAGAAACTGGGCGGCGGCAAAGTCAAGATCACCACTGCCCAGGTGGACGCCGAAAACGTGGACCAGCTGGTGGAACTGATCAACAAAGAAAAGCCGGATGTGGTACTGAATCTGGCCTTGCCATACCAGGACCTGACCATCATGGATGCCTGCTTGGCCACCAAGACCCCTTATGTGGATACCGCAAATTATGAGCCCAAGGACAATCCCCATTTTGAATATAAGTACCAATGGGCCTATCGCGAGAAATTCAAGGAAGCCGGCATCACCGCCCTGTTGGGCTCCGGCTTTGATCCCGGCGTCACCGGCGTGTTCAGCGCCTATGCCATGAAGCACCATTTCGATGAAATCCATGAAATCGATATCCTGGACTGCAACGGCGGCGATCATGGCTATCCCTTCGCAACAAACTTCAATCCGGAAATCAACATCCGCGAAGTCACCGCCAACGGCATGTACTGGGAAAACGGCCACTGGGTCGTGACCAAGCCCATGGAAATCAAACGGGAATACGATTTCAAAGGCGTCGGCATGAAGGACATGTACCTTCTGCACCATGAGGAGCTGGAAAGTCTGGCCCTCAACATCAAGGGCATCCAACGCATCCGTTTCTTCATGACCTTTGGCCAGAGCTACCTGACCCATCTCAAGTGCCTGGAAAACGTCGGCATGACCAGCATCAAGCCCATCCTTTACAATGGCATGGAAATCATCCCCTTGCAGTTTTTAAAGGCGGTCCTGCCGGATCCTGCTTCCCTGGGCCCCCGCACCGTCGGCAAAACCAACATCGGCTGCATCTTCAAAGGGGTCAAGGATGGCAAAGAAAAGACCTATTACCTGTATAACATCTGCGACCACCAGGAATGCTACCGCGAAGTGGGCAGCCAGGCTATCAGCTACACCACCGGCGTGCCGGCCATGATCGGCGCCATGCTGGTCATGAACGGCACCTGGTCCAAACCCGGCGTTTACAACGTCGAAGAGTTCGATCCCGATCCCTTCATGGAAGCCCTCAACAAGTGGGGCTTGCCTTGGGAAGAGGATTTCAATCCGGTGCTGGTCCCCTGATGAAAAGCTATGTCGATCATGTCCCCACCCCCAGCTACGTGGTGGAAGAGGCGCTGCTCCTCCGCAACCTGGAAATTCTGAAGGACGTCAAAGCCCAAAGCGGCGCCAAGATCCTGCTGGCTCAGAAAGCGTTTTCCATGTTCCGGGTCTATCCCCTGATTGCCCGGTATCTGGACGGCACCACCGCCAGCGGATTGTTTGAAGCGCGCCTCGGGCGTGAAGAATTTGGCGGCGAAACCCACATTTTCAGCCCTGCCTATCGGGAAGATGAATGGGACGATGTGCTGGCCGTTTCCGACCATATCGTCTTCAACAGCTTCGACCAATGGGACCGTTTCGGCCCAAGGGCTTTGGCAGCGGGAAAGTCCTGCGGCCTGCGGATCAATCCGGAATGCAGCACCCAGGAAGGCCATGCGATCTATGATCCCTGCGCCCCCTTTTCCCGGCTGGGCACCACCAAAGCCAATTTCCAGCCGGAGAAGCTGAAAGGCTTGTCCGGCCTGCATATGCACACCCTGTGTGAGCAAAATGCGGACGACCTGGTCACGACCCTGGAAGCCTTTGAGGCCTCCTTCGGGGAGTATCTCCATGGCATGGAATGGCTGAACCTGGGCGGCGGACACCACATCACCCGGCCGGATTATGACCGGGAGCTGCTGATCCGGACCGTCAAGCGCCTGCGGGAAACCTATGGCGTCACCGTTTATCTGGAGCCGGGCGAAGCCATCGCCCTGGAGGCCGGCTTCCTGGTCTCGACCGTTCTGGACACCCTGCACAATGGCATGGACATCGCCATCCTGGACACCTCGGCGGCCTGCCATATGCCGGATGTTCTGGAAATGCCCTACCGTCCGCGGATCCTGGGCGCAGGAGCGCCTGCCGAAAAACCCTATACCTTCCGTTTGGGCGGCCCCACCTGCCTGGCCGGTGACATCATCGGGGATTATTCCTTTGACCGTCCTCTGCAGCCCGGGGACCGACTGGTATTCTGCGACATGGCCATTTACTCCATGGTCAAAAACAACACCTTCAACGGCATCCGCCTGCCCGACATCCTTCTTCAGAAGCTGGACGGCACCACCGAAACGGTGCGCCGGTTCGGGTATGAAGATTTCAAAAACCGTTTGTCCTGATCAGACCGCATTGAATTGCATCAGGAGGCTTCCGGACAATTTCCGGAAGCCTCCTTTGGTTTACATACTATTATGAAGATCCATCCGCAGCCCGACACGTTGGCTATACAATCAAATCCCATATCGTCCCGTCAAAGTGTCCATGAAAACCGGCAGCTGCGGGGGCATGAAGGTGAAAACAATGAAGATCAGGGCTAATCCGATCAGGATAAGGGCCCCGCAGAGTCCAAACCAAGGCTTGTCTGCCGCATAGCGCAGGACATGGCCTCCCATCCACTGGGCCAAGATCAGTCCGATCAGAAGCGATGCGATGTCCAGAAGCAAGGAATGCAGGCCAAAAGCTCCCGTTTTGGTGTAGAAAAATGTTATAATGAACAGTGGGCAAACCAATTCAGCCACGGCGCAGGAGAAAAACCATTTTCCAGGAGAAACCTGTGATTTTTTCCCTACGATGAGATATCCGGCGCTCCACCAAAGCAGGAGGGGCAGGAAGGCCAGTTTTTGATGCTCCCAGACGCTCTCGTTGACCGGCGCCAGGATCCCGACCCATGTCTGATCTCCGGACCAGGCATACACAAAATGCATCAGGCTGGAAAGCAAGAAGGCCACCGGAATCCCCCATCGGATCCATCGGCTGGCCGGTTCTTTGGATCGCTCGTGTACAGAAACAGACATCTTCACACATCCTCTCCCCTTGCGGCCTTCCTGAACTGCTTTGAAATACATCGTTTGCTCAGAATCCATTTGAATTCGGAGGTTTCCTATGTTTCAGCTGACCATTGCTGTGATCCTTATCGTCTTTATCTTTGATATTGCCCTTTCCATCATGAATTACCGCTATCGCAGCCAGCCTATTCCGGAAAATGTGGCGGATGTTTACAATAAAGAGAAATATCAAAAATGGCTGCGCTACACCATGGAGAACCACCGTCTGTCCATGGTGGTCAAAATCCTGAACACCTCAATCCTCATTCTGTTTCTGGCCACGGGTGTCTTCCCTCTCCTGGCCAGACGGATCGAAAGCTTGACCGCGGACCCCATCCTTCAGACCCTGTTCTTCCTTGGGGCATATTTCCTGATCATGTTTGTCCTGAACATCGGCTTTCAAGCTTACCGCACCTTCAGCATCGAAGAACGCTACGGCTTCAACAAATCCACAGCCGGCACCTTTCTTCTGGATCAAGTGAAGTCGATCCTTCTGACCTTCCTTTTGGGCGGATTGGCCCTCAAAGCACTGCTTACCCTTTATCATAGCATGGGCCGCGGCTTTCTGCTATACGCCTGGGCTCTGATGGTTTTCCTGGTCTTCTTGGTCAATATTCTCTACACCCGGATTTTTGTCCGGATTTTCAACAAGCTGACGCCCTTGCCGGAGGGCGAGCTGAAAGATAAAATCGAAGCACTGGCCAGAAGCACCGGTTATGAAGTCCGGAAAATCTCGGTCATGAACGCCTCCAAACGCTCCGGCCGGCTCAACGCCTTCTTTTCAGGCTTCGGAAAGTTCAAGCACATCGTCCTCTATGACACACTGATCGAGAAATGCAGCACGGATGAGATCGTCAGCGTTCTGGCCCACGAGATCGGCCATGCCAAACACAAGGATGTGCTGCGGAATTTCCTTATCGCCATGGTGCAGATCGGCGTCTATCTCCTGCTGCTGACCTTTTTCCTGTCCTCGACCGCATTGGCGGGTTCCTTCGGCTTCCCGGCCATCCATGACGGCTTCTCTTTGATCCTTTTCAGCATCCTGATGGAGCCCTTTGGCATCCTCCTGGGAGTCCCTTTGTCGGCGATTTCCCGGCGGGCCGAATACCGTGCCGACGGTTTTGCCGCCGGCGCCGGATACCGCAGCGCCATGATCAGCGCCCTGAAAGTCCTGGCAAGGGAAAACTTCTCGAATCTGACGCCTCACCCATTGGTGGTCAAAATGACCTATTCCCATCCCCCCATCAGCCAGCGCATCACGGCACTCTCGAAGCATTGAAGCCGGCAAGCCCTTTGCTGCAAGAATAGCTCATTACAAAGCCCCTCAAACACTGGCCTTTTAAGGGCCTTATTTGAGGGGCTCATCAGTACGCCTTCACATATGCGGTTTCCAGATCACTGACGGGCAGAGCTTGTCTTTTAACAGTACTTGTCCCGCCGGGAATTGATCTGATCCACCAGAGGAATGATCGCATGATATTCTGCCCCATGGGATTCGATCGACAGCTTTGCCCGTTCGATCCACTCCGGATCGATCCGCAGCGACATCCCGCAGGACAGCTTTCCCTGGATTGCTCTCGGCGCAGGGGCGATTCGGTTGGGAATATCATCCTGCATCAGCAGATCATGCAGGGCCAAGCCCTGTTCATAATTGGCAAATAGGATGTAATAATGCAGGTTGCTCTCAGCCATTGAGCATTTCGATGAATGCGCCAATGCGGGTGCGGAGCTGCTCAGCGTCGGTATCGGTGTAGTCCGTCTCAAGGCTCAGGACGGGCACACCAGCCTCCTTCAGAGCACGGGAGACGGAATACTTTTCAGTATCGTAGAGGCAGCAGAATTTCAAGCTGCAGTCGATCACGCCGTCCACCTTGTATTCCTTCACCATTCGAAGGATGTCGTCGATGCGTCCGGTGTTGGGCGTAAAGCAAGCGCAGTTCGTTTTCAAATAACGTTCGGAAAGGGCCATGAACTGCTCCTCCAGCGTCGTTTGACCCTCGTCCACGAGGTTTTCAAAATAGCGGGTGCCCGTGCACATCTCTTCACAAACCACTGCGGCACCGCTGGTTTCGATGATATTATGCAGCTTCCAATTGGGGACGGCCAGAGGCGTACCGGTCACCAGGATGCGTTTGGTGCCGGCGGGCACCACGGAAACGCCGTCCCTGATGCGCTGTTCCAGCTCATCGGCGAGGCGGTTGCACGTCTGTGCGCAGCGAACAGGATCATCGAAGAAAGCGATCTGCATCACCAGCAGGGCATCGCGTCCGGAGATCGGAAGACATTCCGACTTGCGGCAATCATAAACCCGCTGCAGCGCCTTACGCTTTTCGTTGATGATATGGATGGCTTCCGAGAGCTTTTCAGAGGTGATTTCGTTGCCAGTAAAGGTTTCAACGGTCCTCGCAAAGGCTGCGATTTCATCCTTCCACTTAAGAATGTCCTTCTCCCTTTTCATTTGAGGCACGTCCATGACAACCATGGGGACGTCTTCGCCCAGGATCTCATAGGCTTTCTTTTTGCCGTCGCAGGTGGTCTCGCCGACATACATATCCGCAATCCGAAAATAGGGGCAAGTCTTGCCGAGACGGGCGCCGACGGAGGCCTTGATCAAAGGGCAGGTGCTCTTGGGCAGAACCGCTTCACCGCCGGGCACCCAGAACTGAGAGCCGCCGCAAAGGCCTGTGACGATGCCATCGGCTGCAACGATCACTTCGTCAGGCACATACACACAAAATGTACCGAAGACTTTGCGTCCCTTTTTTTGTTCCTCGATCAGCTCTGCCGGGCGGATACCGTGGACTTCAGAAATCACCAGGTCCCAGAAATCCATTGCTTTGGGACGATTGTCCTGCGTCAAAAACACATCGCCCACCGCGTTGGGCAGCACCTGGCACAGCAGGTCATGATTTTCTAGGTCCATGCCCAGGTCTTCCCACATTTTTACATAATCCGACACATTGATTTCCTCCTTGAATTCTGTAGTTTCTTTGGTTTGCATTGACTGTATTGAACCGTCGAAATCTGCTAAGGTTCGGCAATTTCACGAACCGCCTGGATCGCTGCATCCACTTCAGCGTCCGTATTGAACCACGAGAAACTGAATCGTACGGCTCCGGTGTCTGTTGTGCCCAGCGCTTCGTGCATACGCGGGGCACAGTGTGCACCGGGACGCGTTGCAATTCCATAGGTTTCCGAAAGCTCGTCCGCCACCGTGCCGGAGTCATAGTCCCGTATGTTCAGTGCAACGATCGCGGCGCGATGGGCATCGGAAAAATCGCCATAGACGGCGACCCCCTCAATCCTGAATACACCCTCGTAAAAGCGGCGCATCAACGCCGTTTCCTTTTGCCCAATCGCATCGATCCCGATTTCGTTGATAAAATCCAGCGCAGCGGAAAGCCCGGCGATGCCATGGCTGTTCAGCGTACCGGCTTCCAGCCTTGTCGGATATTCATTGGGCTGTCGTCTGTCATAGGAGTGGACACCGGACCCGCCGCGTTTCCAGGGGCGGATCTGAACGCCCTCCCGAATGCACAGACCCCCGGTTCCTTGCGGCCCCATGAGCCCTTTATGACCTGTGAAACACAGAATATCAATGTTCATGGTTTCCATGTCGATGGGAATGGCGCCCGCGGTCTGAGATGCATCCACAATAAACAACAATCCATTCTGCCGTGCCATCGTGCCGATGCGTTCAATATCCAGCCGGTTGCCTGTGAGGTTGGATGCGTGGGTACAGACCACGGCCCGTGTTTCCGGACGAATCCGGCGCTCAAATTCACCATAATCCACAGTGCCGGCTGCATTGGCCCGAACAAAGCTCAGTGCGGCATCATGCTCCTCTTCCATGGCAAATAAAGGCCGGAGCACCGAATTATGCTCTAGATCGGTGGAAATGACATGGTCTCCTGCACCCAGGGTGCCGAAGATCGCAATATTCAGGGCCTCTGTGGAATTTGAAGTGAAGATCACATGGTCGGCGCGTTTGCAGCCGAAGAGCTTCGCCAGCTTGACCCTCGTATTATAGACGGTACGGGCTGCCTGCAAGGCATCCTGGTGGGCGCCGCGGGCGGCATTGCCCATGGTGGTCATTCCTTGAACCACTGCGTCTATGACCTGCTGTGGTTTTTGCAGTGTGGTCGCCGCATTATCCAGATAGATCATTTTGATCACCTCTTTTTACAAAAGCTGCAGCGCTGAGCGCCGCGCCGATCGCACCGGCGTACCGACCGTCCTGGTCGGCCAGAACCTGGCACCGCAGCGCTTTGGCCAGCGAGTCGCGCAGATAAGGGAAATCGCATAAACCTCCAGTAAGACAGACCCCAGCCTGCTCCATCTGCATTCGTCCGGCTTGTGAGGCGACCTTTTGAACGATGGAATCCACCACCGCAAAGGCGATGTTTTCCCGCGGTTCGCCGCGGCCAATCAGACTGATGACCTCCGATTCGGCAAATACCGTGCACATGGAGCTGATCGAGGCATTGCCGCCGCGGGCGGCAAGTCTGCAGAGCTCTTCCGGACGCACTGCCAGGGTATTGGACATGATTTCCAAAAACCGTCCGGTTCCGGCAGAGCATTTGTCATTCATCAGGAAATCTGCCACCATGCCCTTTTCAACCCGGATGATTTTGGTATCCTGCCCGCCGATATCGATCACGGTCAAGTTCTGCAGCCCATGGATATAGCAGGTGCCTTTCGCATGGCAGGTGATTTCCGTGACGCATTGGTCCGCATAGGGTACCGATACCCTGCCATAGCCTGTGGCCACAACGGCCGCACGACGCAGATCGATCTGCTCGGCAGAGAGCTGGGTCTGGATGGCCTGGGCCGTATCAAGGCTGCTCCATCCGGTCGGCTGCAGTAGCCGGCGGAGGATCCTCCGGTCCTCGTCCATGACGATCGTTTTGGCACAGGTCGAGCCAATGTCGATCCCAATCAGATAGTTCATCATTCTCAAACCTCGATCACGTGCATCGCCGTCCAATGGATCCCTGCCGCATCCAAGGCCGCCATCAGACACGCCTTATCTCCCGGCGATGCCTTCCAGGCAAGGCCGCAGCCTGCGGTGATTTCCCGGGGCACCGGAATCAGCCGGCCTGGGAGTTGATGCTCGATGCAATATTTTTCTGCCGCCATCGCCTGGGTCGTCGCATCAAACGCAATGATCAGCGATAATCTCTTCTCTCGCATCGTCTTACGGCTTGACGATCAGATCAGCCTGGGTCATTGTCTCGGCAATCACATACATATTGGTGACCTCACCCACCTGAAGCTTATCGGCAAGACCATAAAAGTTGAGGCAGGTGCCGCAGACAAGGATATTCACACCTTGTGCCTGCAAGGAATTTAAGTCATCCAGGCAAGGGGACCCCTCACAGGCCAGGACCACACCCCCATTATAAAACAATAGCATTTTGGGCAAGGTGTCTAGCTGCCCTAAGGCGTAGATGAAACCCTTCATGAGGGTCTTGCCCAAATCGTCACTGCCATCGCCCATCCGATCGTCGTCTATAACAATCACGGTGTTTTTCTGCGTTCCGGGAGGCGAGATAAGACAGCATTCGTCTTGTGTTGGTTCCGGTGGCGCTGCACCTTCACCGATGGTCATGATAACCTTGAAGCGGTTTTCGGCCAGCTTTTCCGACTTGACGCCGTAGCCCTTTTGGTTCGCCATTTTAGTCAGGTTCTGTACGGCAATGGCATTGTCGACCAGGGTTTCCACAACACCTGCGCCATTCAGGTCCCGAATGGCATTTTTTGTTTTGACGACAGGGACTGGACAAGTATCTCCCATGGCATTCACCTGAATCATGATGGCTTCCTCCTGATGTCAATCATTTGTTATTCGTATTTCCACATCGGCTTTTTCCTCAATCTCCCCAACGATTGCCGCAGGCAAACCAATCTGCCTGAGCTGCTGCACAAGCTGCGGTGCCTCCGCCTGGGCCAAGGCGATCAGCAAGCCCCCGGAGGTCTGCGGATCGAGTAAAACTTCTTCCATGGCAAAAGGAACACCCTCAAAGCGCGCAAAGCCTTCTGCATGGTTACGGTTGCGCTGGCCGGCCGCCGTGAGCAGGAATTCATCGGCATACGCCAGGGCTTCTTCAAAAATCGGCACCTGCTTTGCATGGATATGACAGGAGCGCTTCCCGTCCGTCATCTCATGCAGATGCCCAAGAAAGCCAAACCCTGTGATATCGGTGCAGGCATGGATATCAAAGGCTTTACAGCATTGTGCCGCATATCGGTTGAGCGTGGTCATGGATTGGACAGCTGCCTCCATGGCCTGCGGGGATGCTTCCCCGACCCGGTTCGCTGTGCAGATGATGCCTACGCCTAAACGCTTGGTCAGGATCAGACGGTCTCCAGGCTGCGCTGTGTTGTTTGCATAAAATTGATCGGGGCGCACAACGCCTGTGACCGAGAGACCATACCTTACGTCGGAATCTGCAATGGAATGGCCGCCTGCGATGATCCCCCCGGCTTCGATGACTTTTTCTGCCCCGCCGCGCATAATTTCGCCGAGAACATTCAAGTCCATGGTCTCAGGAAAGCAGACAATATTGAGCGCCGTTTTGACTTCGCCGCCCATAGCATAAATATCGCTGAGTGCGTTTGCCGCAGCGATTTGTCCGAAGGCATACGGGTCATCGATCATCGGCGGGAAGAAATCCAGGGTATGAACCAAAGCCTGATCCGCATTCAACCGGTAAACAGCCCCATCATCCTTGCTGTCATACCCGACCAGAAGATTGGCATCTTCCGGCCCGCGCGGAAGGTGCTCCAGCACGCGGCTTAAGATCCCAGCGCCCAGCTTGGCGGTGCAGCCGCCGCCCTTGCAAAAAAGTTTCGTTTGATCCATGGATCTCCACCCCTTTAGCCAAAGCATTATCCTTGTTTGAGGATAACGCAAATCGCGCGGTATTAGAAATACAAATAATCGATAAATACGATGTACTTATTGTTTTTTTAGATATATTCTGGTATGTTTATGAATAGGTCATCAAATATCGGCTTATGTCAACGTCTCTTACAGGGGGAGTTCTGCATGGATATACGACAGCTGGAGATCTTTGTGAGCGTTGCTGAACATAAAGGCTTCTTATCGTCTGCTGAAAAACTTCATTTATCGCAATCCACCGTAAGCACACATATTGCGGCGCTGGAGCAGGAGCTGGAAATCGAACTGATCCGGCGGACGACAAGGACATTTCATCTCACGCCGGAAGGCGAGCGGCTCTATGTCTATGCGAAAGATATCCTTGCGCTCCAACAGAAGGCGTTCAACGAATTGTCCGGCAGCAGCAAGAGGCTGCTTCGGATCGGAACATCCTCCGTACCGGCGCAGTGTCTTTTGCCCCAAGTATTGGATGCGTTTCATCAGCGGTCACCGGACATGCAGTTTGAAATTATGCGTACCGACAGCCTTGACATCATACAAAAGGTTTCAGCAGGAAATCTTGACTTGGGTTTCGCGGGCACAAAAATCGATTCACCCTGTACCTTCGTGCCCATCGCTTCGGACGAGCTGGTCATCGTCACCCCGAACACCCCGGTCTTTCAAGCGCATCTGCAACGCCATACCCCGGCAGCCGAGCTGCTGAAGAACCCCTTTCTGATGCGGGAAGAATCCTCCGGGACCAAGAGAGAAACCATGCGTTTCATATCACAGCTGGGTATCGCCGCCGGCGATATACATATCCTCGCGCACATGAACGATGCTGAAACGCTGCGGCTTTGCATTGCCCAGGGATTGGGAATTTCCATTTTGTCCTACAAATCAATCGAGGATCTGATCCATCAGAAGAAGGTTTTGGCCTTTCCTTTAGATGAGATTGTGTTTAGCCGGGATTTATACATCGTTTATCGCAAAAACGGGTATCTTCCGGAATACATTAAGAACTTCATTAGTTTTTCAACAAAATTTTTCAATGAACTTGCACCCTGATCCGCCCCATGGACCCACTATGAAAAAGGGCCCTGCAGAAACTTTCTGAGCTTCTGCAGGGCCCCATTTGCTTTTCTGCGGAAGACGGATCAAATCAACTGATCCGTCTTCGAGTCATGCGTATGGATCTATTCGTGGTGTTTCCCTGAAAAATCCCTGGAAACCACTTTGTAAACGCAGGTCCTGGCCAGCATGGCCTCGGGATAATCAAAGGTTTTGTCCGACTTCTCCAAATGCTGGATCATTTTGTCCAGGGCGTATTTTTTCACCGCAGGCTCCGTGATGAATTCCACCCGGCCGCTGCCCATCACACTGTCAAAACGCCAGCAATAGGAACAGGGGTTTTCTGCCGTTCCCAGGATGAATTCATTGACAGTATCCATCTCGAACCAAACCTCCGGCGATTTTTTCCAGATTTCCATCTTACGGCCTTCCAGGGCGCTGTGAAAATAAAGGATCAGGTCGTCCCCCTGCCGTTCATAGCCGAAATTCAAGGCCACCAGATAGGGCTTGCCTTCATCCACCATGGCCAGGCGGCATATGGAGCAGCGGTCCACCACCTCAAAAACCCCATCGATGGATTTGATTTCCCGGTCTTTACGACGCATATCATTTTCCTCCTGCCGTCGAGTTGTGTTGGATCGTCCGTTCATTCATTAACATCCCCGTCGACGCAAACACTCAGGATCAAATTGGCGTAGGCCTTGGCCCAATTCACCAGGTCCCTGACCCCCACGCTCTCGTTGCTGCCATGGATATTTCCCAGCAGGACATCCCCCGGGCCGTAAGCCACCAGGCAGGGCACCAGGTCATTGAGAAACCGGGCATCGGTGGCGCCGGACCGCATTTTGCATTCCGGCTCGTACCCTACCGCCCGCCGGATGGCTTCCTTGCCCTTTCGGACTGCAAAGGAGTCTTCGGCCAATAAGGCGGCGTTGTCCCACATGGTGCATTCTGCTTCGACATTTACCTCCGGATGCGCCTCCCGGAGCTTTTGAATGATTTCACGAAGCTGCGCATCGATGCCCTCTTTCGTCATGCCCGGATTGGTCCTCAGATCCATCATCGCCTCGCAGTATTCCGGAATGATATTGACCTTGAGGCCGCCTTTGATTTGAGTCCCCACGGCAAAGGTCGGCGCCGGCAGCAGCGGATCCACGGAACTTTCGGGCACCTTGAAGGAATCCTGGATGGCCAGCATCACCCTGGCCATATTCAGCACTGCGTTGTTTCCTTCATAGGGCTTGCTGGCATGGGCGGACTTGCCGTAACTCCGGATCACGATGGCGGCGATGCCGGCGCAGGTTCTGACCAGGGCCATTTCGCCCTTGAAGGTTGAGCTCTCTCCGGTGACGGCCATATCGACCGACGGGATTCGGTGGTTTTCCATGAGGTGGACCGTTCCGGCCCTTCCGCCGCATTCCTCGTCCGCCACCGCATGGAGGTAAACCGGCTTCTTCAATACGGCGCCGCATTCCTTCACGGCTTTCATGGCAAAGGCAAAGGCTGCAACGCCTCCCTTCATATCTGTCGATCCCCGCCCGTAGAGGCGGCCATTGCGAATCTCTGGTTTGAAAGGATCCGATTCCCATTGGCTGAGGTCTCCGGTCGGAACCACATCCAGATGGCCGTTGAAAAGCAAGCCGCCCTGGGACTGTGAGGCATCCATCCTGGCCAGGACGCTGACCCGTTTTTCGAAGGGTTCATAGATTTCAAAGCTGATCCCGGCGGCTCTCAATTGAGTCTGCAGCTCGGCGGCCGCTTCTTTTTCGAACACCCCGGGATTGGTGCTGTCGATGGAAACCAGTTTCTTGACGTTCTCAATCAGGCTTTCTTGATGCGTTTCGATATAATCCATGATGGTCTGGTACATTCCGCAACCTCCTTAATTCAGATACGAACGGATTTGGTCACGCTCAGTCTTTAAGACATCCTAACGGAACAACAAAGACGCCGTCTTCTCTTTTATAGGCAAACTCTGTTCCTGTCAGGACCATCAAGAATGAGGGGGCTTTCATTCGATCGGTATCTATTCTGCTCTTTAGACGAAGTAAGTTGTCAGCCGCAATATCGATTTCTTTTCCACCTAACTTGACTTCAATCAGTGCATAGGAACCGTTACGCAGATGGACGACTGCATCACATTCAAGGCCAGTTTTATCTCTATAATGATATACAGATCCGTCCAGCGCCTCTGAGAATATTCGTAAATCTCGAATACACATTGATTCGAAAAACAATCCCATCGTCTTTAAGTCATTCAACAAATCATCCGGACCAATTCCGAGTGCCGCTGCAGCAATGGATGGATCAACAAAATGCCGCGTATCGGAAGTCCTGATTGCTGTCTTCGATCTCAGGTTTGGACTCCAGGCTGGTAAATCTTCGACAACAAATATTCTTTTCAATGCGTTGATGTATGAAAAAATTGTATCCTCGTCCAACGAGTCCGAGTCATTGGTGATCATGTCGGTCCGAATATGCGTAAGCTTTGCATCTGAGGCTATAAATCTTGAAAATGAACGCATGAGCAGCTTCACGCGTTGTGGATTTCGATCGACGCCGTCCACAGCGGAACTATCGGACTCGACAACAGCATCGTAATAATCAATAGCTTGCCTTAGCGCGATTCTATCCGTCTGATCAAGAGCCTTTGGCCACCCACCGCGGCAAATCAGATAGGCTGCTTGATGAATGTCGATCAAACTTTTTGCTGCAATGTCTTTTTGTTCACAGAATAACTCTCCCAAAGAAACCGACCCATTCGATTCTCCTGACTCAAACAGAGACATTGGCCGCATGACCATGCGAGAAATTCTGCCGGTACCAGTATGTGATGTCGTCCGGTCGTGGATGGGAACCGCAGAACCCGTCATGATAAACTGGTTGAACTCGTCTCTTCGATCGACTTCGTAGCGAATCGCGTCCCAAAGTTGAGGAGCCAATTGCCATTCATCAATCAAGTGCGGTGTCTCGCCCTCAAGCAACAGTGACGGGTTTAGCTCCGCCATTTTCAGGTATTGGTCCCTTTTAGCAGGATCCTGCATGAAAATAGAACTTTTAGCAACTTGGTTTGCTGTCGTTGTTTTTCCGCACCACTTCGCCCCCTCGATCAAGACCGCCCCCTTGGCTTCAAGCTTATCCAAGAGTATCTTGTCTGCTATCCTGCTGCGGTATTTCTTCAAGCTCATCACCCCCGCATATCAATTATACAAGCAGGTCTGTTCTGGCGCAATGCATTTCGGTGTTTTGGACTGTTTTCTTTCGGTTTTTTGGACTGTTTTCTTTCGGTTTTTTGGACTGTTTTCTTTCGGTGTTTTGGACTGTTTTCTTTCGGTGTTTTGGAACGGCTAAGATAAGCACCCAGCGTCATGAGGCGTTCTATCTCATGTTCCCAATCTGCCGGCGCAAAGCTTCGATGACATACTCCTGATATCCCGGCTTCTTGATCGCTTGAATTTCCCGTGCCAATTCCTGGAGAATGGGATTCCGGAGCTTTTCCAGCTGCCTCAACCGTTTGGGGCCGATGGTTCTGTCTGCCAAAGACCGATGGTATACCTCTTTTTCATACCCAACCAGCTTTACCTGGTCTGGGTATCCGGCCCAGATTTTATCAGCTATAAGTAAGCCTTCGGGATCGATATCCCCGCTGTAGATCAAAGCCTGTCTTGGATTCTGCAATAGGATTTCGATGACGCGGTGATCCAGCCAATGTAGTTGGCCGGAGGTACAAATCACGGTAAGTTCCTTTTCCATCTGAATTAAATACATAAAGACCGCCGGATTCTCCACCGCAATAACAGGATTCCCCTCCCGATAAGGACGGATCTCAGTGACTCTCTCCAGATTTTTCAAGGACAGGGTGAGCGGTTCCAGATTTTCCCTGAAATTCTCCCATCCCCGGCTCCCCTCTGGTCCGATTCCCACAAGACCATAGGTCATGATGGTACGCGTCCCGATGTCCGGCTGGATCCCGGCTCCATAGAGCAGGGTCTGCATCCGGAATTGGTTGTTCGGTTGAGGAATCTCTTGCTCCCAAGATAGTAATGATACCAAAAGACGGTACAATTCCCTATCCTTGTCCAACGCATGAGGATCTTTGGTTGCCTCTGCTGCCAGGATCGGCAGGGAGGTTTTAAGTCCCCCTTCTAATAGCAGGTGGATATCTGCCAATTGATGGATGTATCCTTTAAAGAGTTCCGGGTTTTTCCGATACAACCCCGCAACATAATCGGATCCGGCGTGAAGCTCCCCTTGAACAATCTTGGATAACCATTCCCTGACTTTTCCCCGTGGACATTCTTCCAATAGCTCCGCGAAAAACAATTGCCGTTGCTCCATCGCATCGATTCTTTTTTCTTTTTTCGTGATCAGAGGTTCCTCGAAATAGAGTTCACAGGCCGTCATGAAATCGGCTTCTGCAAAACGGGTCTGTTGAAATGCCTTGACGACGCTCTTGACTGACAGTTTCACAAGGTCTCCTTGCCGATAATGCTTCTTGAGGATCCCATTGAGAAACTCCCCTTCTTCCTTTGTCAGGACCATAGGAATGACCCCGGAAAATCGGCCGAAGGATCGGTACTTTTCTTGGATCTGCTTCATGATGCGCCCGGTTCCCGGGGTTTTCTTCAGATATTCGGCCAACTGCTCTTCTAAGATCTGTTTTGGATTCATTCGGTCACCAGCTCTCTGGTTTTGCCATTCCATCGGTAAGGAATAACTGTCACAAAGGTCAGGTTTTCCGGACGGATCAATTCATAGATGGATAAACCCGGAACCGTTTCGTAATCCCCGAACAACACCTGGGAATTCGCCATAAAGCTGAGGTCCAGCTCCACCATCAAACGGAACATGTCGTTGATATTTTTTTCATCCACTCCGGCAAAAGCTTCGTCCAGAGAAATGACACGAGGGCAATCGGCGCCGCCCCCCTGATACTTGGCATAAACCGCCGAAAATAGCGGAACATACATCGCCATGGCCTTTTCTCCTCCGCTGAAGGTAAAAAAGGCGGTATTGGTCATTTCCTTCCGGCTGGTGCCTGCTTTTTTGAAGAAAAGCTGAAATTCAAACCATTGGCGATAATCCAGGATTTCCTTCATGATGGTCAGGAAACTACGATGGTCCGCCTGATCCGCTGATCGCATCTTGGTTTCTGAGATCCGGGCCCGGAAATGCTCCATCAAACGGTCCTTGTGCTCCTGGGTCAGCAGCTTCTGATCCATCCGGAGAATTTCCACCAGTTCCCGGGTCCCAAGCTGGTTTTCACCCTGGGCCCGTTTTTCTGTCCAGCTCAGGCTGAAGTGAATGCTGCTGGAGGTCTTCATCCCCATCATCAGCTGATTGATTTTTTCCACCCAACGCTTGCTATGCTCGATTTTAGCCCGGATTTTCCTGCTGATGGAATTGATCAGAACATCCTCAAAAAGCGCCCGATCCTGCTCATCCAGCAGCAGTCGGTTTTCCTCAATCTGTTCCTCCACAATTCCGGCCAGTTCATAAAACCGGACTTCCCGTCCCATGTACTTTCCGCGTATATCCATCCGCTGCGTTTGACTCAGAACTTCCTCAGGAGATAGTTCCAAGGTCTCCCATTCCAGGCGATCCCAGTCCAGAAGGCCGGAAAACAGATCGATCCGCTTCAGATTGTAATCCAAAAGAGCGCCGGACTGATAGTTGAAGGCTTCCTGCAACTCTTCCCCCCGCTTACTCAAAGGCTTTTTTTCTTCAAGGATCGACCCGTAATGCTTTATGATCCGGTAAGCTGCAGGAAGCCCCGCTTGAGAATCAGCCGAATGCTTCTCCACATAAGCCAGTTGGCTTTCAGCATCGAAGATCTGTCCGTACAAGGCTTCCTGTTGCTGCCACCGCGCCTGCTGACGTTGCTGGCCCGCCCGCTCCCGATCCAGTGTGGCAGCCCGCTCCCCTAACGCGCCTGCACTTGAATTGGCCCGGTTGATTTCCTTTGGAATTTCTGCAAGGCGCCGCGTAATGGACTCAACACGCCGCAAAAGCTCAGCATTGCCGGATAGAGCCAATTGATTTTCTATATCAGCCAGACGCATTTCGACGGCCCGGATCTGTTTCTCCAAGTCCTGCTGCTCCCCGATGACCTCTGAGATCCGTTCTTCCAGGTCCTTCTGCTGCTCCTGCATGCTCCCAATCGACTCTTCTCTGCTGTTTTTCTGATGGTCTGCCATCCGAAGCTGGGCTAATCCCTCCGAATAGAGCTCCATCTGCTCCAACGCATCGGTGAAGACTGATGCCTTGTGAGGCAGAGATATTTTTCCCAGCTTTTCCTTGGCCTCCAGGCCCCGGCGATTTATTTCACGGCAAAGTTCATCGCTTCTCGCCATCCGGCCCTTTAGCTCTCGTTGAATCCGCTCTTCGTCTTCCCTCGCCAGCTGAAGTTCTGTCCAGGCCGTTTTCAAGTCTTGTTCGCCGGGGAATCGGCTCCATTCTTCTTCCGCCTGCAGACGGCAGGCCTTGACATTTTCCAATTCCTGTTTCATTTCCTGATGCCGATTCCTGGCGTTCCGGATTTCTTCCTCCAGCTGGGCCAGAAGTTGAGCTTTATATTGTTTCCGGGCTTTCTGTCCCAGGAAGCGGGATTGGTATCCTCCGGCAGTCTTTCCCCGCAAGATTCCCAGACCATACTGTCCCGCCTCCGTGATAAACAGCTTCTGTTGATCCTCGATCAGCCAGACACTCTTGAGCACATCCTCCACCAATTGCAGCGAAACGCCTGATTCCTGTGTCTCCGCCTGGAGATATGCGGAAATATCATAGGCAAAAAATCCCGGATCGGCAAAAATGTATTTATCTCCACTTCCCCAATCCTGCCGAAGCACCTGCTCTTTGTAAGATGGATCGATGATCAGCGCATCCAGAATCCCCAGATCCACCAGGGCTTCTTCAATGGTATCACGGAGGGAATCACTGCAGTCCTTATGAAACTCCAGTGCCATGTACAAGGGAATATGCGGAATACCCGCAGCCTGAAGCTTCTGACGATTTTCCCGGACGCCCTCCGCACGGTCAGGCTCCGGATCTTTGGCTCCCAGCAACTGCTCTCTTTGGAATAATAGGTCCTTTCCCTGCAGGAGCACCTCCTGGATCTCACTTTCCAGAATCGTCTGATTCAGGGTATGGGTCGCCAGCCATTGATGGAAAGCCTCTGCGACCGGTTCTTTGATCTCATGGTAACTGAAGGGCGCATTGTACTGAAAAGCCCTGCCGGCTGCCATTTCCATAGCTTCCGGACCCGGTTGGAAAATCTGATTCTTTTTGCCCCAGGCAAAGAGCTTTTCTGCAAATTCCGCCCGGATTTCATTGAGGAGCCGTTCCCGTTCCAATCGCCCACGCTCCGCCTTATCCTTTTCCTGCTTGAGGCGTTCCACCTCCTGCTGAAGCTGCTGAACCTCCAGGCTCATCCGTTCCAGTTCCATCAGCAGCTTCTCACCCAGCCGCAGTCCATCTACATGCTTTTTTCGCTCCTTTTCCAGGAAATCAAAGGTGTATCGGCCTTCCTGCCGCAGAAATTCATCCTGGAAAAATCCGTGTTCGTCAAACGCGGCTTCCGTTGCTGCGGTATCCATCTCTGCAAGAAGCTTTTGAATTTCCTGCTGCAGCCCAGTGATTTCCAGCCGGCTGTCCCGGAGGCGGCGGTCCAGTTCCCGCAGCCGATGCTGATCCTGATCCAGCCTCTGCCCCTTGGTTGTCTGGAGCGTCCTCCGATTTTTTCCTTCCTGCTCCTTATCCCGTTTTTCTTCCATTAAGAGCTGGAGATCATGGAGAGCCATGCTGCTTTGCTCCGCTTGAAGGCTCCTGGCTTCCAGTTCAAGGGCATCTAATTCCTTTCTGCTGCTTTCCAGCGCTTCCCTGGTGCCGGCCATCTCTTTTAGAATCTGCGCCATACCTCTGTCAGCTTCTTCGCGGCCTTCCGCCGCCCGAATCCGGTTTCTTGCTTTCAGGGCCAGAAGGTGGGTATTGTACCGGTCATAAGCAACACCGATCCGGCTCAGTGCATTTCGGGATTCCTCCAGGGCTTCCACCTTCAGTTTGATTTCATCCATGTGTTCGATGGCTTCCGACATGGGTCGGAGGTCATCATCCGACAGGGTGATCAGGGAATTTTGCATGATTTCATACATGGTGGTGGGCTTGAATTCCTTGGAAAGCTTTGGACTGCGGATTTGGATAAGCAACTCGATGAGCTCGTCAAAGTCGGTCAGATCCTGGAACCCGAAAAGGCATTCATTCACCGCTGCCTTGTATTCCTTCTGATTGGAATAAACAGAGTTTCCGTCTCCCAGCCGGTTTTTCAATTCCCTTTCTGTGAGTGGAATCTTTGCGCCGATTTCCCGGTAGAGCTGAAGGTCCAGATCCTTGCCGATTCTGGTGTTGTCGCGGACAATAAAATACCAGGTCTGCAGCGGCATGTTCTTCCGGGCCCGCATCCCCATGCCGATGGTCAGGCAGCGTCCGGCCGACCGCTTGGTGAACTCCAGATAAAGATAACCGATCCGCTCTTCCAGGTCTAGTCCTTCACTTAATAGGTAGGATTCCATCTTTCTTGCCCTGGAGCCAAAGGGGTCCAGTCGCTCTGGTGCCTTATTGCCGTCAAAGAGCAGGGGAACCAGACTCTGCATGGTGACGGATTTCCCCGATCCATTGGCACCCCGAAGCAGCATCCTTCCGTCCTCGAAACAGAATTCGGCTTCATCGTAATACCAGAAATTGATCAGCCCGGCTCTATTGATCCGCCATGGTTCCATTCTCGTCCTCCTCCTCTTCCTCTATGAACTTCTTCGGGCTAAAGTCAGCGGGGTATCGGCCCAGCATTCTGCCCGCCATGGGCAGCACGGCGACTTCCCCGGATTCTTTTTGGATCTCGATCATGCCATAATCCGTCATGACCCGATTGATTTCCTCCAGAAGCTGCCGGGTGGTGTACAGCTGCCGGTATTTCTTGCTCCAGCCGTGGTGGTACTGGCGGCGGAGCTCCTCGATCAGACGGTACCAAGTGTTGCCGGACAAGAGGATCCTGTCTGAAGCCTCACGCTTCCAATCCTGCCGGAAAGCTTCTTCCCGGATCAATCCGCAAAGCTGCAAGACGATCTCAGTGATATTGCTTCGATCCGGGAACCGGTCATGAAGAATGACCCCCTCCCGGGCCGATAGGAACGCCCCGTTCATGTGAAGGTGAAAATCCATGTCCAGGAATTTTTCGATATCGTTCTCGATCAAGCCTCGCTGATTTTTTATATATAGGTAATCCGCATCCTCCGGTCCTTCCTGGTAGACCACCGGGGACAGGATCAGTTTCCGATAGACCCGGTGACGACGCACCACGCCCCGGTCGCGTTCCTGAGCCTTCCATTCCTCTTCCTCCAGATCCCGGACAGAATGGACGGTGGCAAGCTCAAAATTAAACCGCCGCATGAAGTACCGGGAAACCCCTGTGTTTTCATAAAGGATCGCCTGACTGGCCTCGGATTGGCTGAAAGTGTTTTCATCTCCATCCGTAACCAGAATAATGCCCTCTTCCACACAGAAACGCATGACCCGGATGAGGCTGCGCCTATGGCTGAATATGGTCCACTGCAGATCTTCCGGCTTTGGATAATTGTTTTTTAAGTATTCCGTCAGCTGAGAGAGGACGAACTGGGCTTCGCTTTCCATCTCCTCCAAAAACATCAACACCAGGGTCAGCAGCAAATAGTCCCGCGCTTCTTCAAAGGTCGGAATCCCCATCCAGCGCTCGGTCCGCCCCGGGATTTTTTCCAGTTTGATCAACAAAGGATTGGCAATGATTTGATAGCCGCACTTCTCCTGAAAAAAGCTTCGCAGCTCCTCCAGCTTGTCTTTGATCCGGAAGTACAGCTCCGGATCTTTTTTCTTGATGACCCACCGTCGATCGAGCAATTCAAGAGCTTCTCTCATTCGACACCTCTTCAAATTCCAGCACGAATGCAGGCATTTCAAAATTTCCATCTTCGCTGACCAGCGTGCACCGGGCTGTTTCCTTCGGGTTGGCCAACCGATACTTCCGTCCATATTCGGTGGAAACTGCTGCTTCCGGGGTCATCAGCGCTTTCATCAGCCACCTTAACAGCACCTTCCGGACGAAAGGGGCCACTTCTCCTAGTTCTCCAAAGGAGATCCGATGGTTCCGGATAGCCTGCTCCACAATTCGCCGCTCCACTTCTTTTTCCCGCAGGATCCGCTCCCTCATGGCCTTCTTTTCTTCAGCGTCGTCCCGGATGGCCGTCTTAAGAAGCTTCTCACGATAAGTCCGCACCCGGGGTTCAGTGATCACCAGATGGGGGGCTTCCTCCCAGATGCTGCTGAAGATGCTCTCCGTCTCCCGCTCCAGATTGCCTTGAAAATGGCGAAAACGGCTTACTCCAAAGACCTGCCCCGCCATCCGATGATATTCATCCTGGCCGGTGCAAGCAGAAAAGAGCTCCATGACCCGCCTATATTCATCCTTACGGTTGGTGTACTGGCTGGCTGCATCCAGAATATTCACCGCGTATCGTGTGATTTTTCTGATGATCTCGTTGGTGATTTCCAGAATACGCTCCACTTCACTGATCCGCCCCCGGCCAGGACAGAAAAAAACCTCCATGCTTTCATATTTTCCCCGGATGTTTTCCAGGATGCTTTCGTCCCCGATCGGTTCCATATCGATTCGTGGAATGCCTTTTTCGTAATCGGTTATTTTTCGGAAGATGGCCGATTTTTCTTCAGGAGTGATCTGTCGCAGCAGCCCTTCGATTTCATAGGAATGGGCTTGAAGCTCCTTGATGAAATGTCGCAGATAATCCACCAATTTCTCCTTCTGGAGCAGAAAACTTCTGGATTTCATCATTTCCTCAGCCTTCACGCTGTTCCAATCCCGAATATAGTCCTGATAATTCTGATTGAGTCGCTGAAAATCCGAGGCAAGGCCGCTCCACCAGCCGCCGATGGTTTTATCGTCTTCCCCGGCCATCCGTTGGATCGCCATGATCTGGTTCTTGATCCGTTCCAACAGGGTCGGTTCCAGGGAACCATGCTCGAAGAAAAGGTTTTCCAGACGTACCGTCAGACGCTCGATTTCGATGGCGTATTCGGTCATCTGATATCGAAACTGCTTGTTCATGAATTGCTGATAGGTCGACGCCTTGGCCGTGTCTTGAACAGCACTCAGATTTCCCCAGGCGACCAAAGCATCCAAATCCTGGCGGCAGAGCTCCAGAGTATAGTCATAGAAAGCCTCCGCTCGGATCAGCTCCTCAAAGACATCTTCCTTGGAAAGCCAATGGGTGAATCGCTGACTGTGGACATAGAAAAGCCGCATGATGCTTCGATAGCGCCATGCGTTCTCGGTGGAGAGATATTTTGTTTCTATAATGGGTTTGGTCAGTTTCACGTTCATTGGCGGTGGTCTCCGTCCCATCTTTCTTCATATTATTTTATTATAACATTAAATTGATCCATGTCGTATGCTGATTGTAATTTATTGGCATTTTTGCAGCATGATACGCGTTTCTTTAAACAGAAAGGCCTGCCCAATCTCATTCGATGATTGGACAGACCTATTGTCATGGTCTCTGGTGCTTCAAGACAATTTAAGCAATTTCCTGAGTCAAAACTTCATTTTCCCCATGGACCTCTGCGCTATGTCTGCCATGAGAATGGGAATTCCTCGCGGCGTCAGAGTATTTTTTCAGTTCACCATACTGACAAATCAGGGCCTTCTGGAAAATCTTGATGATGTCCTCCACCTTGGCGCTTCTTGGGTTCGTCAGACTGCAGGCATCCTTCATCGCATTCTCTGCCATGATCCTCAAATCTTCGGATTTGACGCCCAGCTCGGCGAGGTTTGAGGGAATCCCCACATCTTTGGAAAGCTGCCGAATGGACCGGATGGCCGCATCAGCGGCTTCCCGTATGGACATTCCGGCGACATTCTCCCCAAGGGCTTTGGCAATATCCACGAAACGGTCAGGGCAGGCAATCAGGTTGAATTCTTCCACATGGGGCAGCAGGATCGCATTGCATACACCATGGGGCAGATTGTAGAAACCGCCCAGCTGGTGGGCCATGGCATGAACATACCCCAGACTGGCATTGTTGAAGGCCATGCCGGCCAGGAACTCCGCATAGGCCATTTTATCCCGGGCTTCGAAGTTTTTGCCGTTGGCGACCGCTTGTCTCAGATTTTTTGAAATTAACTGGATCGCCATCAGCGCGCTGGCATCCGTCACCGGCGTGGCCAAGGTCGAAACATAGGCTTCGATCGCATGGGTCAAAGCGTCCATGCCGGTTGCAGCCGTCAGAGAGGCAGGCATATCCATCATCATCAGCGGATCATTAATGGAGATGTTCGGCGTGCACTGCCAATCTACGATGGCCATTTTCACATGAGTGTCTGTATTGGTGATGATGCAGAAACGGGTCATTTCACTGGCGGTCCCTGCCGTAGTGTTGACCGCGATCAAGGGCAGCATCGGCTGGGTCATTTTATCCAAGCCTTCATAATCACGGATGTTGCCTCCGTTGCCGGCGACGATCCCGATGCCTTTGGCGGTGTCATGAGAGCTCCCGCCGCCGAGAGAGATGATCACATCGCAATGGTTGTCCTGAAGCGCCTTCAGGCCGTCGTGAACGTTCCGGTCCGTCGGATTGGGTTCCGCTCCGGGGTAGATCACGGCTTCCATCCCCGCCTTGCGGACATACTCGACGATCTGCTCCGCCATACCGTTTTTCGCAAGAAACGCATCGGTTACGATCAAGGCTTTGCTTCCGAATTTTTTTGCTTGTTCTCCAACGGTTTTGGCGCTGCCGGCGCCCATCAGATTGACCCGCGGCATAAAGAAACTGAAGATGGTTTCTCCGATTTTGCTCATTTTGAATCCCTCTTTCAATATGGTTCGATAGGTGTCTTTAATTGGAATATACGTGGCGCCAGCCTCATAGTCAAGAATAGTTATCGATTAGACCCATACTGGGCGGCGCATAACAAAGTCTGCCGCAAATCAAACGAGCTTGCGTATTTTTACCGCGCCGCGGTTCAATAATCGTTACTCCGCACAAAAAAACCAGCCTTTGCAGGCTGGTTCTTACCGATCCCCCGAAGCATATCCAGTCCAAGGTAACGATTCTTCATTCAGAATATTCCTCCGTATTTGTCAACACATGATAGAGCAAGTCTGCATAATTGGCGAGCCGCTCCTGTGCCCGTCCGGGGAAATTTTCGTTGATCACATTCAAGTCGTCATTTCTCGTATGCAGGATTTTTCCCAGCTTCTCTGTTTGGCGCAGCTCAGAGATGGGAAGCAGCTCCAGATTTCCGGCCCATAAAAACACGCAGGGGATGTCCTCTGCCATAAAATAGACATGATCGCTTCGGTCCGATGGCGCATCAAGGCTAGGATCCATGGCAGGCACCAGCAGCATGTCCAGTCCTAAACCGTCGGCGATCTGCTTGACCTGCTCAGCAGCCCCAAATTCCGTCACGATGCCGTTGGACCGATACCGGCCCCCGAAGATGTATTCTTTATCTCCGGACATGATGCTGTCCAGATTGACCATTTGCAGGATGTTCTGTTTTTCTGCTTCCGAGAGGGTGCTCACATAATAGGCGGCGCCTTTCGCCAAGGGCCTGCCCTCTTCAGCGCCAAAAAAGATGAACCGTATCGAATAGGGTACTTGCTGATTCACCAGACGGGCCGCCATTTCCAGCACGACCGACAGGCCAGACCCGTTGTCCTCGACGCCATGGTGGCTAATACTGTCGTAATGAGCCCCCACAATGATCAGCTTCTCGCTCTGCCCCTTCTTGTCCGCAATGATGTTCCGGCTTTGAAGCGTCTGGCCATCCTCTTGAAATTCAAAGCTTTGCACCTCCAGCTGGTCCGGTGCATAGCCGTCCTTTTCCAATTCAGAAAGAATATAATCCCCGGCGTCTTTTTCTCTCTGGGTCCCCGCGATACGAGACGGCAGATGATTCTGGATGTATTCCACATATTGGTAGGCCGCAGCTCCAAATTGCCTTTCAGCCGATGTTTCATGCTCTGTTCCGGTCGTGCCGATGAGGATCCGGCCGGCTTCGGCATCCCATGAGACTTCGAAGCCGAGGGCGGTCCCAAGGTCTCGAAGCTTGAAATAATTAAGGCCATCGATGTTATAGGCGGTCACTGCCGCCGGCATGCCATCCACAAGAAGCGTCGCATTGGAAAGCACAGCCTCTTCAGGGCTGGCTTCGCTGGGGGCGGACCCTGCGTCGGCTGCCGCCGTATAAGGCTGCCTCGTCAGGATCCGGATGGTGCTTTCGGCGCCATCCCAAAGGATATCGAATTGCTTCTCTGTGCCGTTCAAAGCCGCTCCGAGGTCGCGGAGCTTGAAATAGTTATTGCCCTGAATGTTGTAAGCCTGTAAATCCACCGGCTCCCCGTCCACAAGCACTCGGGAAGTCATGGGCAAAGCCGGGACGTACGACGCCGGCGCTGCCCCTCCAACCGAAACAGAGGCCGTGCTCAGACAGCCGCATAATAAGAGGAAGGCTAAGACAACGGCCATCAGACATCGTTTCATGATTCTCACCTCCCGAAAACGGATGTGGAATAAGGGTGCTTTGGTTAATCAAAATATATCATAGCCATCCAAGAAGCGCAATTTTTTGTCAGAATAATCAGTATTCGTTGTGAATAGGCCTTGCCCATCATCCCTTCCAGGGCGATCCATCTTAAGACTTTCTAAAAAATAGGAAAAGCGCCGGAGGGACCTGCCCTGCCGGCGCTGGATCATGAAAATATGATTGCTTCTGGGAAACACTCCTCTGAAAACCCCGTCCTCCCTATTTATGATAGAGCTTCTTGGACTGGTACTGGGGTTCACAGGTGATGTTGATCCCCAGCTTCTGGAACAGGTTTTCATCCACATGCGACAGGATCACCGTCGAATGGGCTTCACAGCCGCGCAATTTAGCCAGCTGCTCGATGGCTTGGGCCGCCGTGGGATTGGTGGTGGCGCAAATCGACAGGGCAATCAGGATCTCGTCGGTGTGAAGGCGTGGATTATGATTGCCGAGGTGCTCCGTTTTCAGAATCTGGATCGGTTTGATGACGATCGGTGAGATCAGATGCATGTCATGGTTGATCCCGCCCAGTTCCTTTAAGGCATTCAGCAGCAGCGCGGCGGAAGCGCCCAGCAGCGGCGTGGTTTTTCCTGTCACGATGCGGCCATCGTTCAATTCAATGGCAACGGCAGGACCGCCGGTCTCTTCGGAACGCTTCATGGCAGCCTCGACCACAGGACGGTGATGCGTTGAAATCCCCAGGCTGTTCATCAGCAGCTCCAGTTTGTAAACCTCTGACTTTTTCGCCAAACCTTGTTTCTGTGCGCAGCTGGTGTGGTAATAGCGGCGGATGATCTCCTGCTCCGAGGCTCTGCAGACCGCTTCATCATCGGTAATGCAGAAACCGGCCATATTGACCCCCATGTCCGTGGGACTCTTATAGGGCGATTTGCCTGAGATCCGTTCCATCATCACATTCAGAACCGGAAAGATTTCCACATCCCGGTTGTAATTGATTGCGGATGCATGATAGGCCTCCAGATGGAACGGGTCGATCATATTCACGTCATTCAGGTCCGTGGTGGCTGCTTCGTAGGCCATATTGACCGGATGCTTCAACGGCAGGTTCCAGATCGGGAAGGTCTCGAATTTGGCATAGCCGGCCAGGACGCCTCTTTCCTGGTCATGATAGAGCTGGGAAAGGCAGGTGGCCATTTTTCCGCTGCCCGGGCCGGGGGCGGTAACCACCACCAGAGACCGGGTCGTTTCGATATAGTCGTTCTTGCCATAGCCATCCGGACTGACAATCAGCGGTATGTCATTGGGGTAATCCGTAATCGGGTAATGCCGGTAGACCTTGATCCCCAAGTCGTTTAAACGTTTCTGGAAAAGATCGGTGGAAACCTGGGCGCGGTACCGGGTTATGACCACGCTGCCGACGTAAAGGCCAATCCCCCGAAACGCATCGATGAGCCGCATCACTTCCTGATCATAGGTGATTCCCAGGTCGCCGCGGCGCTTGCTGCGCTCAATATCGTCCGCCGAGATAGAGATCACGATCTCCACCTTGTCCTTGAGCTTCAGAAGCATTTTAACTTTGCTGTCCGGCTGAAATCCGGGAAGCACGCGGGATGCATGGTAATCGTCAAAAAGCTTGCCGCCAAATTCCAGGTAGAGCTTCCCGCCAAAAGAATCGATTCTCTCAAGTATTTTCTGTGACTGCAAATTGAGGTACTTGTCGTTATCGAACCCTGCTTTGATCATTCATCTTCTCCTATGTCCTATATTCTTTCAGCACACAGTCCGCACCCTGGCGTGCATGCTCCCGTCGATCCGACGGATTTCGCCTGCGCCTTCCGGATGTGCGGACCGTTCATTAATGATTCACAAAAGGTATTATACACCATTTAGGCATGAAATTTTTACTCACTTCATAAAAAATGTATCATCCTATTGTCCCGGGGAGCGAAAATCCACTGTTTTTCCGGATGCCTCATCCATCTCTTCCGGCGTAAGCAAAACAATCGCCTTGATGCTGAAAGCGCCGCTGATGTTGCCAACCGACGTCACCGCCGCTGCGGTTTTGTTATCCGGAAGATCCACAATAATGTAAAAGTCATTTTCGCCAAGCGCAAAATAGAAGGCTTCCAATTGGCCGCCCACGCTTTTCAGTGCTTTTTTTGCCGCCTCGACTCTACCCGAACCGCCCTCGGCCATGACACCCTTCAAGCCTTCAGGCGAATACGCACCATAAAACAAATACTTTGACATAAGTCTTCTGCGCCTCCTTTGATGTATTTCTTCTGATCAACACCTATCAAGGATCAATGGCAATCCTGTCTCCTTACGCATCCAATCGGACGCTTGAAGTTAGGGGCATGCAGCCGCGGGTTGACCGGGTTTACCGGGTTTTCCCGCGGCGCAGCAGCAGCATCGTGCCCACATGCAGGAAAAGCAGCAGGGGGAGAAGATAGATCCCCAAGACATGCAGTTTCAAGAGGTTGACTTCGGGAAACAGCCACGCTGCCATGCCGGATCGAATGAAAACCCCGCCCAAGGCCGAAAACACAAGCCCCACGAGAAACAACCAGGCAAAAACCTTCGCCGCCAGCAAGGTTCTGTGATTCAAATCACCCTTGCGAAGGGCCAGCCGCACTTTAAATGCCGTCCAGACCGGCTTGGGGTTCTTCAAAAAGGGCAGGACCAGCATCGGACTCAAGACAAGAAAAATTCCGGCCCAGAAATGAACCAGCGCGGCCAGTCTGACATTCGGGATGGGGAAGGTCAAGGCCAAGCCCATTAAAATGTTCAGGCCTGCAAACAGTGCGATGACCATGTGCACCTTTGAAAATGCTGAAAACATGCTTTTCAGAGGCTCTTCTCCTTTCGATGCTTCCCGATCGCCGTATCAGTTGGTCAGAACGCCCACCACGGGCGCTTCCTTCATCTTTCCGGCATCATGGGGCGCCTGGTTTTTCAGTTCTTTGGTGTAGTCTTTCCCGGCTTCAAATCGCCCCGCATGAAGCCCTTCCTTCCATTGAGGGATATTGGTTACGTCATAGACTGTTCCCTCAATGGCAATATAGGCTGGATTGCCGTTTTGGCCATTGTATTTGGCTAATTCTTCCAAAGTAAAGCTTTTAGTATCCGGCTGCACGGAAGTCGCGGAAGACTCCGTGGCGGGGGCTGCCGGTGAATCCTGTGCTGCACTGCAGGCCACCAGGAAAGCTGTCCCGGCCAGCAGCCCAGTGACCATCAGAATGGTCCATAAACGCTTGATCATCGAAACCCCTCCCTGCCGCTTGATTGGATATGGCTTAGACAATGTCTTTTTCGGCCTCCGCCGCCGCTTTGAGACCGGCAATATAACCGAACGTCATGGCCGGTCCGATGGTACTGCCGGCGCCCCAATAGGCATTGGCGGTGGGGGAAGCGATGCAGTTCCCGGCACCGTAAAGTCCGGGGATCGGCCGATGTTCCTGGTCCATGACCTGGGCCTGGGGATTGATCATGGGGCCGCCGTTGGTATCCAAGGTGCCGGCCCCGAGTATCACGGCATAGTAAGGCCCCTCCTCGGCAAGGGGATGCATGGTGTAATTGGCCGATCCCGCCGGAGGCCATTGGGCAGCCGGGTTCGTGGGCGGAAAGGTGGTCCATTCCCGGTCATAGGCGAATTCGCCCCGATGGAAATCCTGATCGATGCCGGATCGGGCAAATTCATTAAAGCGGATGACGGTCTTTTTCAGCTGATCTGAAAAGCCCGCATCCAGACTGAATCCGCCAGTGTGCGGCCCTAAGGTCGCCAGCCGCTGACGGATGGCTTCGCCAAGCCCATCCCAAGTCTCCGCGGATAGAATATGGTCCGCGGACGTCCCCTGGACCGGATAGGGCGGAAAGCCCTGCCACAAAGAAGCCGTTCTCTGATCATAAATCATGAAGACCAGCATCTGGGTCCATTCGGCCCGTTGGGGATCCCAGAGGAAATGGGTCATGGCACGATCGTTGTAATTGCGTTTTTCATCCATGAAGCGCAGTCCGTAGCGGTTGACCTCCAGAACGCTGTCACCCGGGATATAGAAGACGTTGTGGACGCCTTGCGGATCGCCTAAGGCTTGTTCCAAAACAATTTCTGCCCGAAAAGCCCCTGCCGTGTTGCCCAGTTTTGCGCCAATCTCGCCAGCCATGCGGATGAAATCCCCGGTGTTGCTCGGAACGGCGCAGCCGCCGAAGTGGGGTCCCCGCTGAAAATGAAGCATGAGCTCCGGATCGTGGGTATAGCCTCCGCTGCCGAATACGACGGCTTTCCTTGCCCGAAAATCCAGGGATTCCCCATCGTTGACCCGGACCCGCAAACCGATGACTTCGTTTTGGGAATTGCGCAGGATTTCAGTCGCCCGGTGTTGCGTCAGGATCCGGATTCCATTGGCTTGGGCCCATGCCTTGTATTGCCGGATCAGCTCTCCCCCATAGGACATTTTCCCCTCCGGATTTCTGGAGTAAAGCACCCTGCCCCGCACCCCTTTGTTTTCCGGAAGATGATCCATGTAATCCACCTGGGGCTGACCCGTCCAGTTGATTTCTTGAATGCTCCGGACCGCTCCGATGTTTTCGAGATATTCGACCATTTCGGAGGCGTGGTCGTAATAGGTTTCGATCATTGCGTATTCGTTTTCCGGCAGCCCAAGCCTGGGCGCTTCCGGATTGTAAAGATGGGGATAGGAATACCTTGCCATGTAGCGCAGGGCATCCTCTTTTAGATCAGAGATGCCCAAGGCCCTTTGGAAAGGGTTGTTGGGTATCCAGTATCCGCCGCCGGACCGCAGGGTGGTTCCCCCAACAAGCGCGCTTTTCTCAAGCATGATCACCTCGGCGCCATGGTTTTTGGCGGTCACGGCGGCCGCAAAGGCTGCGGCTCCGCTCCCGACCACCAGCACGTCGGTTTCAAGATGGAACCCCATGAAAACGCCCCCCTTTCTTTTCCCTCCAATGAACGGACTCAATCTTTGCGAATGCAGTAATAATCTTTTGTATACCCCATTTTTTCCTGAACAGGACAGCCGGGGCATAGGCAGCCAAGTTCCGATTTGATGCAACGGCTGGTGGGAATCCCCGGCAAACAATAGCCCAACGACTCATTGCATTTCACATAGCTTGGACACATCGGACAGATACATTCCTTCAGCAGCTTTTCATCCATCAAACTCACCTCTTTCAATCATGTTTGTCTTCACGGTCCTTCTTGCCCCTTCGCGCCTCTTCAGGCTTTGCCGGAGAAGGCGTCGCAGCGGGCGGTGCAGCGCTTCCATGCAAAGTACAGGCGGTAACCGGGATCGCCCAGGACTGATCCTCGGGCAAAGCGCTGCGAAAGGCTTCAGGCAGACTTGCACGGTTCAAGGGTTCCGGTCTCCTGAACAGGGTCATGAGGGATGTGGCAGGACAATGGCCTGTGGCCAGCTGACGGGATTCAGTGCATATCATGATCTGGGACCAGATGTCCGAAGCCTTGACTGGCACATCCTTGGCATTGAACAACTCCTTGACGATAAAGTTTTTGGGAGTCAGAGAACTGGGCAGCAATCCGCTTTTGGAATCTACGGCCACCTCCACAATATCCGCCGGCCGCATGAAAGCGCCAGGCTCCCATTCCTGATGGGCGGATTCCATGACCTGTTTCCAGATTGGTCCTGCGTTCCGGCCGCCGCCGATCACATGCTTCATTTCTTTAGGCGCATCATAGCCGAGCCATACCGTACCCACCAGGCGCGGCGTATAGCCTACAAACCAGGCATCCTTGGTATCCGAGGTGGTGCCGGTCTTCCCTGCCACAGGCCAGTCTGCCAATTGAGCCATTTTCCCGGTTCCCTCCTCGACGCCGGTCTGCAGCATGCTGGTCATCAGATAGGCGGACTGCGCACTCATGACCCTGCGGCTCTCCCGTGGGTTTTCCCAGACCACGCTGCCATCCCGGCCTTCGATCCTGCGAATGGCTGAGGGTTTGATGTAGATCCCCTGGTTCGCAAAGGTGCCGTAGGCTGCGGTCAATTCCAGGGGCGTAACGCCCTTGGTCAAACCGCCCAAGGCCAGTGAAAGGCCCAGATCATTTTGTGCCCCTTGCCGGACCAGCGTGCTGATTCCCAGTTTTTCCGCAAAATCCATCCCCTTCTCGATGCCGATTTGACTCAGCATCTTGACTGACCAGATATTGATCGAATATTTTGCCGCCGTCCGCATGGAAACCAGGCCGCGATACCGGCTGTCGTAGTTCTGGGGGCACCAGGCCTCTCCGTTGACCTGGTAGGCTTTAGGAAAATCATCCACCACCGTGGCAGGGCCATAGCCCATTTCCAGGGCAGGGCCGAACACGACCAGCGGTTTGAAAGCAGAACCCGGCTGACGCATGGCCTGGGCTGCCCGGTTGAAGCCCCGTTTGCCTTTCACGCCCCGTCCGCCTACCATCCCTTTGATCTCTCCGGTGGAGGGCTCCAGAACCACCATGGCTGACTGGATGATTTCCTGGGTGTCGCCTTCAGGAAAATTTTCCGGCTTTGCGTAAACCTCTTCCATCTTTTTCTGTATAGCGACATCCAGGGACGTATAGATCCGGTATCCCCCTGAAAAAAGCTGGATCGAATCTTCCCCCTCCAAATCCAAAACATCAAGGGCTTGATCGATGACATAGTCGGTGTAGGAGCTATACTGATACGATGCTTCAGGCGTTTCCGCTATGAGGTTCAAGGGCGTTTCCTTAAGCCCGGCGGCTTCTTCCGGATCCAGGCTGCCCGTCTCCACCATGGCGTCCAGCACCATGCTGCGGCGCCGCAGGGCCGCTTCCGGATGGCTGCGCGGTGAATACTGGGAGGGGCTTTGGATCAAGCCTGCCAGAAGCGCGCCTTCCTGGACATTCAGTTCAAGGGCGGATTTTCCGAAATAATCCCGGGCTGCGGCTTCGATTCCGTAGGCGCCGCTGCCAAAATAGACCCAGTTGAGATACAGCGCCAAAATCTCGTCTTTTGAATATTCCTGCTCAACCTTCAAGGCCAGCAAAGCTTCTTTGATCTTCCGTTCCCAGGTTTTTTCCCGCCGGTCCAGTTTAGCCAGGCCCACCATTTGCTGGGTGATGGTGCTGGCGCCCTGGATGATCCGGCCTTCCTTGTAGTTTTTCCAAGAGGCCCCCGCGATACGGTAAAGATCCACACCCCGGTGCTCGTAAAACCGTCGATCCTCAATGGCAACCACCGCCTGGATCGCTTCCGGCGACACCTGGTCGATCCGGATGGGGATGCGCTGCTCAGTTCCATGAAGCTCCTGAATGGGCTTGCCCGCTTCATCATAAACCACAGAGGTCAAATCGTAAGCCTCCAAACCGTCGGTATCCAGGGGTCCTGCCTGCCGGACCAGCTCTGCCGCAAATCCCAACAGAAGCATGGAGCACAGCACAAACACCGCAAGAAGAATCAGCAGGATCCGTTTTGTGCGACGCTTTATACGTTTTTTTTGCTGAGCCATAAGTTTCCCCCTTGACCTTTTCCGGGACTGGTCCTAAATCCCTCGCTTTATTTTAATTTTCTGACAATATTATACTATCCTTTCCTTATCATGGAAATAGCCATTCGTGATCCGCGTTCCAAACCCTGTGACTCGAATACAGGTCGCACCACTCGGTTTCCGGATATGAAACTAGCCAGGAGATGATCAAAATGAAAAAAAACCTCCCCATCAAAATCCTTCTTGATTCGGCAATGGTCTTGTTGTTTATTGCTTTAATGGATATCCAAAGAACGGGCCTAGCCTTCCATTAGATTTCAGGAATTGCTTGACAGCGCAGCTTAGAATACCAGCTCTTTCGACCGAGTGGGAGTATCGAAACATATCCCCCTCTTTTAAAAAATGAAATACACCCCATGAAACAGACGGTCTGGCCTCAAAGGAGTGTACTTCATTTATACGTTTGTGAAATGAGGTTTTCTTGTCTTCCCAAAATTGTTCAAGAAAAGCCTTCTCTTTTTAGCAAACCTTATGCCCAATTAGATTCTGCGGTCAACTTGAATCTGTCCCTCTGTGATCACGACGCAAATATCCGCCGGATCCTCCGATTCAAGGGCGGGCAATCGGTTGCATAAAATCATATCAGCCGGACTGCCTGTCTGTAAAAAACCGGGGCTCTCACTCGGATGCAGCAGAGACCGGGGGTTGACTGTAATCAATTTGAGTGCTTCGCTTTTTTGAACACCTTGCTCAACAAAATACCGAAGTGTCGAGCCGACGATCGACAAAAATTGTGCAGGACCGGCCAGCCGATCTTTTGGCAGCGGAATCCAATCCGCTTCTGGATGCGGGTAAATATACGCATCACTTGCCAAAGCCAAAAAAATGCCTTGCCGATAAAACCCGTAGGCTTCCTGTGGACTGGTTGGCCTTTGACTGGTTCCTGCCACCGGCGTCAGAACCAGCTTGATTCCTTTTTGAGCCATCAAAGTGCCAACTTCCGAGCTTAATGCATGGCCATGATGGATGACATCGCCTCCACATTCAATAAACCGTCGCGCCGAATCATCGCCTTCAATATGGGCCCCGATCCTTTTGCCCTTTTTATGAAATATTTCGATGATTTGAGCCAGCTTTTGAGCTCCATAAGTGACCTCTCCTGCATGAGGTGCTTGGTCAAGCGGTGCATTGGCACAGGTATAGTTCAAGAACAGGTTTTCCCCCGGAAACTCGGAAGCTTCGGCCATTCTCAGAAAATCTGCTTCCGTTAAGACATCCTCTTGGAAAGCCTTTCCCGGACGGGTAGCGCTTGTCAGAACTTTCGGCTCAAAACCCAGCCAACAGCACCCATATGCCATGGAAGAGTTCATCGGAATTCTGTCCAGAATCATCCGGTAGTCTTCCATAGGCATGTCGGCAACGGGGTGTCCCAGATGATGCTCCCCGGTGGCGACGATCCCGGATTGCAGTGCCAGGAGAAGATTGGAAACGGCAGCCATCCGCTGGGCTTTACCTTGTGTGTGATGGACCTCCAACGTGGCATATTCCATCAGATGGGTATGGCAATCGACCAATCCAGGCATAAGGATTTTTCCTTGTCCGTCCACAACCGCCCTTGCGATCGACGACGGGGGTGGATCCCCTGAGCCCAGAGAGGAAATGACGCCATTCTTTACGGATAACCAGCCGCAAGGAATCACTTCCGTATCGGTTAAGGTCCATATTTCCGCATTATGAATAATCAGGTCTTCCATGGAGCCTCCTTCGTGTTCGATCTGTGTGGACTTTCCTCAAAACAGCGGCGTCTTCAATTCAAAAGCAGACCCCCTAAAACCGTTGCAACAAACCCGGCAGTCAGAATTCGGAAAACGATCCCGATCACGGCAGGCCACAGGGCTTCTGAGGGCTGCATTTCGCAAGATTCAGCCCATATGATCGGTATTTGGCCAAAAATAACGGACAACGGGAATCCGGAGGCTGCCATGACGAAAGATCCAATGACCCATTTTGGATTAATGGTTGCCGCAGTATTCTGGAGATTCAGCATGGCCAAGGTGGGCGATGCCATGATGCTTAGAAGACCCGTTTCGGGATCGATATTCAGAAGAGTCAGCAGAGAAACCAAGGCATTGTTTAAATATTGCCATATACCCATATAATCCAATAAGCCGATGATTCCAAAGACCACTGCGAAGGCCGGCAAAACCAGGTTGAGCAGAACACCCATTCCTTCCTGGCCAGAAGCAAACAGTCCATTTAGAATCGGTGTGGCCGGAGTAAAATTGGGCAGTTCGTCCAACTCGACTGCTTTGCAGTTTTTCCATATCAAACGGCCAATTGCCGGGCATATCAGCAGAGGTGCAAAGATCGCAATGACCACCACGGCGAAAACCTTTGCGCCGCACAAAGTCAGGCATCCCAAGCCCAGCATAAAGGTAGAGAAAGATTGTTCTGATTGCACCATCGTAAAAATCGCCAGTTTTTTTTCGTCTTTTGTGGCGTTTGACCTGACAAGGATCGGACCGGCAATTCGTCCGGCCGCATTGATGTCCCCTAAGATATTATAAATTGCCGGAATCAGGATGGCACAGTTCACATTAAGCAGTTTGCCAATTGGGAGAAATAAACGCATCATGGCATCCGTAAAGCCCAGCCGTTCCAAAAATCGTCCCATAATCACGCTGATCACGATCGATACCGACATGGTGCTTAGGATTCCCACATCAATTACGATGGGATGCGCTTTGCTCACCATGGCATTGAACCCTTCATTCAAATTGTTCGGAGCATAAAACAAACCAAACATACAAAGGGCAAACACCAAAAAACCAATTTTCGTCATCTTGGGCATGGGTTTGATATCTCTCTTAACAGTGTTCATAAAAAAACCTCCTATTCTACGCTCGTCCATGTCAACGTTTGTCTGAACGTGGTCCGGAATCTGATCGTTTCTCACCTCCCTGCCTACGTTTCTATGAGGGTATAATGCAGAAAACCGCTGGCATAAGAAAAACCTCCGGTTCTAAATAAAGAACGAAGTGTTTTTTTCTTAAACCAGCGGTTTTCAGTTCCCAGTAGGGAACTTCCCACCATTAGTTTATGACTGCAGCGGCCGGAACGCAGGCGAACCGGCTGCCAGGCAATATGAGGCATCATTCATTGAATATTTCTTGAAGTTTTCGTTCCGTCACGATCACCGTCACAGCGATTTCAGTGGCAGGATCATAATCATTTAGTACTGTGCTGACCTTCACATTCTGGATGTTGTCCTCGATTTTTTCTTTTAAACGGATCTTGCATTCATCCAGCAATGCGATATCCGTCATGCGCGTGACGAACCGGTTTGACTTGTCAAGAATGTTCAGTCCGGGCAATCTGGAATGCTCGCCAATAATCATGATTTTGTTGCCAATCACATCAATGGTCAGCCGCTTCAATCCAAAGTTAAATACTTCCTTATACATGCTGTCGAATAATCTAAGCAGGTCGCGCTTGAATGTGCTCATGTTCATACTCAAGGGTTCGCGCCTCCAAAACAGTGATCCTTGCGGCACAAAATAATAATATCTATTTCTACAAATCATACGATTATCCTTCTTAGAACTGAAAATCATAGTGATACCCTTTTGTATGCTCATATAAATCGTCATAGCCCTCCCTAAATTAATTTGATATACTCGAAAAAACAACATCAGTCTTGAATCCACCTGTTTCCCGACGGCCATGAAGCGATGATGCGGCAAATGTGATGGAGCTAAGTTGGATGAAATTAATTTTAAGGCAGGCGTTATGGCATATGGTTGATTTATTAAAAGGCCTCAATGAAGCGCAGCGCCAGGCCGTCACGGCAACGGAGGGCTTTATCCGGGTCATCGCGGGGGCTGGCTCCGGCAAGACCCGGGCACTGTCCCATCGCTTTGCCTATCTGGTCAATGAGGTCGGCATCATGCCCTCCAACATTCTCTGCGTCACCTTCACCAACAAGTCCGCCAATGAAATGAAACAGCGCATCCGCCGCCTCACGGGCGGCCAGGATACCGGAACCATCAGCACCTTCCACAGCTTCTGTGTGTCGGTCCTCCAGGAAGACATCCATGCCGTGCAATATCCGAAAAACTTCCTGGTATTGGATAATGCGGACATCGACGCCATGCTGAAGATCATTTATGAAGAACGCTGCCTAACCCTGCGGCATAAAACCTTTTCCGATGCCCGGGACATGATCGAGATCCGAAAGATCTTCAAGGACCCGGAGTACTACGAATATATGATTGCCATGCCCTTGGACAAACTGCGGCAGAAGTACCTGGATGCCGTGGAAACGGATGACATCATCTTCTGGGGCTATCTCTATCAGGAGAAGAAGTGCTTCGGCCTGGACTACAATGATCTCATCAAATACGTCCTCTATATTTTCGACACCAGCGACGAGATCCGGTTAAAGTGGCAGCAACGCCTGGAATATATCATGATCGACGAATACCAGGACATCGACGAACTGCAATACCGACTCATGAAGGTTCTCTGCGCCTATCATAAAAATCTATTTATTGTCGGCGATCCGGATCAGACGATCTACACCTGGAGAGGCGCCAGCGTCCGTTATCTGCTGGACTTCGACAAAGCCTTCGAGAACGTCCGGACCATCCTGATGATGGAGAACTATCGTTCCACACCCCAGATCCTTGCCGCCGCCAACTCCCTCATCCGCAGCAACAAACAACGTATCGAGAAGGAATTGCTGCCCCTGTTGCCGGAAGGGGTTCCCGTGATTTACCACCATGCAAAAACCGCGGAGGAGGAAGCCCAATGGATCGCGGCGCGGATCAAGGACCTTTCGGACCAGGGCATCCAATTCAGTGATGTGGCCATCCTGTACCGGGCCCATTTTCTCTCCCGCCAGCTGGAAGAGGTGTTCATGAAAGAAGCGCTGCCCTACACCATCTACAGCGGGGTTCAGTTCTTCGGCAGAATGGAAATCAAGGACGCCCTATCCTACCTCCGGCTGATCCTTTTCAGGGATGATCTCTCCTTCCGGAGAATCGCCAATGTTCCGAAACGCAATCTGGGCGAGCGCCGGATGAAATTTCTCCAGGACTATGCCGCACAGAATCAATGCACCCTGCTGACGGCACTGGAACGAACCATTGACGATGAGATTTTTAAGAGCACCAAAGCCAAACGATTTTTGGCGCTGATCGATCGTTTTTCTGCAAGCTGCCGGGATATGCCGATCTCCGAACTGCTGAGTGCCGTCCTGGACCAAAGCGGTTACGAAGAAATGCTGCGGACGGAAGGCAGTCAGGAACGGCTGGACAATTTGGCAGAATTAAAACAATCCATCTACGACTATGAAATCTCCTGCGGAGAGGAAAGCACTTTGGAACACTATCTTTCCCGAGTGGCGCTGCTTTCCAGCACCGATGCAGTGGCCGGGAAGAACTCCGTCCGGATGATGACCGTCCATACAGCCAAGGGCCTGGAATTCCCATATGTGTTTCTATGCGGTCTGGGGGAAGGGATTTTCCCTTCAAAAAAAGTCATGACGCTCGAAGCCATGGAGGAGGAACGACGGCTGGCCTTTGTCGCCTTCACCCGTGCGGAAAAAGCGCTGTACCTTTCCGATGCCGAGGGACGAAACCTGGACGGTTCCTATCGCTATCCCTCCCGGTTCATCTTCAATGTGGACAAAGCCTTGCTTTCCTACACCAACGAATTGACTGAAAGCCTGGTCAGTGAGTCAAAGTGGAACATCCACAGCAGCGAAAAAATGCTGGAAGCCTCATCCTCCCAGCCTGAATTCAATCCCGGCGACCGCATCCGCCACAGCATCATGGGCGCCGGGGAAGTGGTGGACGTGGATCACAATTTGTCAGCCTACCTCATCAAGTTCGACGGCCTTGAGACTTTACGGAAAATCAGCTTTAAGGTAAAGATTGAAGCGTTGAGGTCCGATGGCTGACGGCTTGCCCGGAAAGACATCCATTTTTCACAATTCCTTCATCCGAAAAACACGGGCTGCGCTTATATTGAGTTTACCTGAAGATTCTTTCGGGCAACCCTGACGTTGATATGAGGGATAAGGAGGAAACCAACATGGTACATCGAATGCTCGGACATAGTAGCAGCTTCATCGCCCGCGGCGGCTTCGAGTGGATGGGAATTGCCTATTTCATTGCCCATGTTCTGTTGTGGGCTGCGGTCATCTTTATTGCGGCAAAACTGATCAACAAATATCTGAATAAAACCGGCGATACAAAAAAAAGCACGGCAGCCGCCGAAAAGAATGATTCAGCCTTGATGATTCTTCGGGAACGCTATGCCAAAGGGGAAATTGACGACGAAGAGTATAAGAAGAAAAAAACAGACCTTGAACCATAACAATTTTATTTCAGATGAAAATTGGCAAAACAAAAACAAGGGGCTTATTATGCATCAAGCCCCTTGTTTTTGTTTTCTTAAGACATCAGGGATCTGAATGGTCACTTCCATCAGACAACCAGAAAAAACGTCCCCAGCATAATCAATGCGCCCCCCAACAAGGTCTTGGCCGTAATGATTTCACGAAGTAGTATATTGGCCAGCAGGATCGTAATAATAAGACTCATTCGGTTGATCGGAAGAACTTTTGACACATCCGCCAGCGATAAGGCTTTATAGTACGCGAGACAGGACAACGCGGTCAGGACGCCCGCAAGCAATTGGAGATTCCAGCCCTGTACATTCAATTGGTTCACCTGGCTGGGCGTGTTGTTGCCGAAAACAATCACCCAAGACATGACCGCCACAGTACTATACCGAAAGGCGGTCGCATAATTCGGATCCAGGGCATTGACCGCTGTTTTGTCCAAAATTGTAGCAAAGGCAGCAAATGCAGCCGAAGCCAAACCATAAAAAACCCACATTTTGATATCCCTTTCATATACCCCATGGGGTATATTAATAATATACTCTTTAAAAGACCATTTATCAACCGATCCCCCCTGTTTTTTCGAAATACTTGCCAATTTTTCTTCCTCAATGCTTCAATCGCCTTAGCTGAAGGCTCTGTGCCATCAGATCCTCTCTACGGATACAAAAGCGCGTCTGCTGTCAAGCAATCGCGCTTTTCTATCCGTTTTGGATATTTATGGGGATAGGGGGGACATACCCAAAAGGACGGTGCTCCACCGCCGTCCTTTCAGGTATTCTATAGTTATGTAAGAGGGGAGCGAAGTTATGGTTCCTGATTTTTTATGAACCCATCCTACTTATCGGCAAGAGGATTAGTTCGATATTTCAAAATGCTTAAGCAAGACGAATTTGCCATCCTCATCACAACGGTGCTGCTGGTTCAAGCTCAGATCTTGCTCAAAGCTTCTTCGAAATCGGCGATGACATCCTCCGCGTTTTCCAAACCCACTGAAATCCGGACCACGCCATCGGCGATCCCGGCTTTCGCCCGTTCTTCCGCCTTCATGCCGCTATGGGACGTACGGGTGTCGGAAACAGACGTTGTCAAGCAGCCCAGGCTGGCGACCAATTTGGTCAGTCTGAAGTTGCGGACCAATTCCTTGACCTTTTCGTAGCTGCCCACATCGATGCTGACCATACCGCCATAAAGGTCATTGTTGAATTGTGATTTGGCGATCTCATGATACGGTGAGCTTTCCAGTCCGGGATAACGTACGTCGACGATCTTTGGATGCTTTTCGAAGTACTGAGCCAGCTTCATGGCATTGTTGCAATGCTGCCTGACGCGCAATTCCAAGGTTCTCAAGCTGCGTGTCAGCAGAAAGGCATCAAAAGGACTCATGGTCGGTCCATAGACATGGCCCTCATCCTCAATGGCATCAATGATCGACTTTTTATTGGCGCAAACCACGCCGGCCAAGATATCACTATGGCCATTCATAAATTTGGTCGCACTGTAGACCACGATATCCGCGCCTAAGCTCAGGGGCTGACAGACGACCGGCGTGGCAAAGGTATTATCCACCATCAGAAGGGCGTTATGCTTATGGGTGACCTCGGCGATCTTGCGCATATCCACAACGTCCATCATGGGGTTGCTGATGGTTTCCATGTAAACGATTTTCGTGTTTGGTTTGAAATAAGGTTCAAGATCTTCCGTTCTGAAATCAACGATCGATACTTCCACCCCGTATTTTTTGGATAATTTGTTGACTAATAAATTGTAAGTCCCGCCAAAGACGATGCTGCTGAGAATCACATGGTCACCGCTGACCAAATGGGTCATCAGCGCCATCCCGATGGCCCCCATGCCCGTGGCAAAGACCTGAGCGCCTTCCCCGCCCTCGATGGCGGCAAGGATCTCCCGGGCACAATCATTGGTGGCATTGCCGCCCCGGCCGTAGTTATAGTCCGGGATCTCATGGGCTAATGAGGCTTCAAGATCATTGGGCTCATCAAAGAAGTAGGCTGCACTCATCACGATGGGGGCGATTTTAGGCTGGCCGATACGGCCCGTCTTCAGGGTTGTCCCCAAATGGGTCAGATTCGTGTTGAAGTTCTTCTCCAAGACAATACCTCCCTTTGTTTATGTTCCTTTATTTGGAACTATTTTCTCTTAATTTCATTGGCTGAAGGAAACCTTATTTGACGAACTTCGGATCCTGGGCGCCTCTCTGGAATTCTTTCTTGACGACCAGGGTTCCCGTTGCGGTGCCGCAGAGCACTTTTTCAGGCAGAACGTTGGCGGCGGAGATTGCCAGTTTGGGGTCCCGTGCTAAAGAAATATATTTATAAGCTTCGAATTTGCAGGTTCTTGAGGTGTTGCCTGCTTTTTCGATCCAGCCAATATATTCCATAAAGTCGCCGGCATAGACAGGCGCTGTGAACAATACTTCCGAATAGCCTAAGAATAAGCTTTCGTCCCCATCCATCCGAATGCAAAGCTCTGTTCCGACATCACCGAAAAAATCAAGAATATGGGAACCGTTGACCAATTCACCTGCATAATGGGCTTCCGCTGCGGACATTCTCACTCTTAATACGACTTTTTCACCAATCATGACAATAGCCTCCTAAATAATCAATTATGCTTTCATTTTACTCCTTAATCATCAAATGTCAAGCATTTTAGAATCCTTTTCTGTTATTTAGAACATAAAAAAATAGAGTCCTGCTTCTGAAAGCGGGACTCCATTCCGGTCCGTATAGGTCAACGGCCGTTTTGCTTGTTATTGTAGCCTAAGGTGGCGGAAATCTTATGGGCCGCAATTTCAAGATAGTGCAAAATTTCCTTGATCCTGGCTTCATTGATCCGGGCATAGGGCGAGCTGACGCTGATTGCTGCAATGATGTTGCCCGTATAATCGCGCAGCGGCATGGCGAGACAATACAGGCCAACGCTGTACTCTTCGCTGTCCACGGCATAACCCTGTTTTCTAACCTTTTCGATTTCATCCACCAACTGATCAACCGTAATAATGGTGTTCTGTGTGTATTTCCTGAGCTTGCCCTTTTCTTCCCTCACCATCTCGCGGATTTTATCCTCAGGCGTTTCGCTGATCAGAATTTTTCCCAAACCTGTGGCGTGCAAGGCCTCATGATCGCCTGGCTGCAGCGTGACCCTCAGATTCTCATCCGAACCCTCGATCTTCGATATAATGACCACTTCGTTGTTGCTCAGGATTCCGACATTCACCGTTTCTTTTGTCTGTTTGCTCAGTTCAATAAGGTACGTGTTGTCTAAATTATAGAGCTGGTTCTGTCTGGGCACCATCTGCCCGATGGTATAAAGCTCCCAGCCAAGGCGATAACGATTGGTTTCTTCATTTTTATCGATGTACCGGTAAAACAGGAGCGTATCTAATATCCGATGGATCGTGCTCTTGCCTAAACCCAGTTCCCTGCTTAAGTCACTGATCCCTATCCCTCGATTGCTGGTATCCTTCGAAAGAATCCTAATAATATCCAGGGCTTTGATTACCGTATGCACAGGGTACTTTGGCTCGTCCATTTCAATCACTCCATCTAAACCGTCTTCAAGGCGGGTTTTTCTAAATATATGATCGCCGTTCTATCGTTGATGATATCATTTATATAAGATAAAATCAAACGAACATTTTAATTAGAGTGGTTTTACAATGAAGTTGATGTTTGAAAAGTCCTTTTCAAAAAACTTTGTCACGTTGAGGGCAGAGCGGCTACGGACCTCCTGCAACGCCGTCGTTGAAAAAAATCCCGCGTGGGGCGTGATGATCACATTCTCCAGGCGGAAGATCTCGCTGTTAAAATTGGCCGGCTCGTCTTCAAGAACATCCAGGGCAGCGGCTTTGATCTGCCCTGCCTTCAAAGCTTCGATCAAATCGGCCTCGTTAACGACTTTCCCTCGGGAAGTGTTGATAAACAAAGGCTTCCGAACCATTTTCCCAAAGACCTCATTATTAATGATGCCCTGTGTTGCCGGCATCAGCGGCAAATGGCAGGAGATCACGTCGGAATCCTGAAGGATCTCATCAAAGGAGACCAATTCGACGCCGAATTTTGCGGCAACTTCCTTGGGAAGATACGGATCGTAAGCCTTGACGGCCATGCCAAACCCTTTGGCCCGCTCAGAGACCATCTGCGGGATCCGGCCAAAGCCCAGCAGGCCCAGCTTTTGACCGGCGATCCGCTGCATCGCCGGCGCATCGTTGATATCCCAGATGCCCTGCCGGACTTTCCGCTCATAGGCCACGATGTTCCGCATGGAGGCCAGCATCAAAGCCATGGCATGGTCTGCCACTTCATAGGCACAATAATTCGGAACGTTGGCCACCGCGATGCCCAGCTCCTTCGCAGCGGCGATATCGATATTATCCACCCCGATGGCCGTATTGGAAATGATCTTGACCTTTTTCAGCTGTTCCAGGACCCGTCGCGTCAAGGGGGCGTATTCGGAGAGAATGGCGTCGGCGTCTTTGCACGCTTCGATCAATTCGTCTTCCTGTGAGATTTGAGCGCAAACAATTTCTGCGTCCTTTGGTAAATTCCGGACTTCCTCATCATAGGAATTCCAACTGCAATCTGCAATGACAACTTTCATCAGTGATCGCCTCTTTCGAATAATAGAGCGCCGGCTTACTTCGCTGCGCAAGCCGGCGGTCGTTATAATTTGAATCCGGGAAAATACTTAGCCTTCAATCGCCATCAGCTTGATGACTTTGGCCAAGGTCTTGAGGTCGCCAACCATGAAGGTTTCCCATACATCCAAGGGACGGGGTTCGCCCTGACGGTTGACCCAGCAGGTCTGATAGCCCAGCTCGGTGGCGGGAACGATGTCGTATTTGAATCCGAAGCCTGCATGCAGAATGTCCTTTTCGGTCAGGCCGAGGCGTTTCTGGGACAGCAGGAAGCCTTTATGGCTGGGTTTGTAGGCTCCGGCCATTTCAGCCGTCACGATGTCGTCAAACTCAACGCCGATCTGTTTCACGGATTCTTTGATGATGTCATTGTCGGTATTGGTAATCAGTGTGATTTTTGTGTATTTCTTCAGTTCCAGCAGCGCGTCATGGGAATCCGGGAAGGGCTGCCATTTCCCCATGGATTCGGAAAACTCTTCACAATCCTGGGCTGTAAATTCAAAGCCGAATTCTTTGCAGGTCATGCCCAGCGTATCTTTTAAGATTTGACGATAGGGGAGGTATTTGATCTGGATATAGTCGAACTGGATCTCTTCCCAGCGGCGCTGCAAGGTTTTCGGAGCAAGGTTTTCAATGCCTTTTTTCTCCATAAACCCTTTGAAATATTTCTGGATCTCGCCTTCCCAGTCAATGATCGTACCGAAATTGTCAAAAGATATTGCTTTGGGAGCTGCCATGAATATTCACCTCTTCATTATTATTTGTATTCGTATCCGGTTTTCAGAGCCTGCACATTCAGTGCGATCACCTTGGGTTTAGCCTCAAAAGCCTTCTCAATTTCCTTGGCCACTTTCTCATAGGGAATATAGGGCATGAACTTCAGAAGGTAACCCAGCGCGACCATGTTGGCCGTTTTGGAGTTGCCCAGCGCATTGGCAATTTCATAGAAGGGGACTTTGACGACTTTTCCGCATTGGCAGGTGGGCTCCAGGTCGATCATGGAATTGTTGATCAGCAAGGTCCCGGTGGGCGCCATCAGATTCTCAAAGTCGACCAAGGATTTTTCATCCATCACCAGCATCAATTCCGCTTCGGAAATGATTGGGGACCCTTGTTCGTCGGCAATGACCACATGGCACATGGTGCGTCCGCCGCGTTTCTCCTGACCATAGAATGGCGCAAAGGTAACCTGATAGCCTTCCTCCACAGCCACATTGCACAGGATCTCACCCAGCATCATGATCCCTTGTCCGCCGATCCCCGAAAACAGCATTTCATGTTTCATTTGGCAGGTACCTCCTCCGGAGATTTAAATGCACCCAATGGATAGATGGGGATCAGTTGTTCATCCACCATTTTCATCGCGTCGATCGGCTTCTTGCCCCAGCCGGTGGGACAGGGCGATAAGACTTCAACAAAGCTGAGTCCTTTGTTCTCGAATTGAAGTTCAAAGGCTTTCTTCAACGCTTTTTTGGTGGCGGTGATCCGTTGCGGGGTATTGACGGTAACTCTTTCACTATAGCATACACCCGGCATATTCGCCATGATCTCAGCCATGTTGACGGGATAACCGCTGGAAGCAACTGCCCGTCCATAGGGCGAGGTAGAGGTCACTTGGCCGAGCAGGGTTGTGGGGGCCATTTGTCCGCCCGTCATGCCATAGATGGCATTGTTGATGAAAATGACGCTGAAGTTCTCGGCCCGGACCGCGGCATGCATGATTTCCGCCATGCCTTCGGACACCATATCGCCGTCACCCTGATAAACCATGACGAATTTGTCCGGCAAGGACCGTTTGATCCCGGTGGCCAGAGCCGGCGCACGGCCGTGCAAGGCACAAATGGCATCCATTTTATAATATTTATCCGCATAGACCGAACAGCCGATGGGCCATACGAGAATACCCTTTTCCCGCAGCTCCATCTCGTCGATCAATTCCGCAATCAGCTTGTTCACGATGCCGTGTCCGCAGCCCCCGCAATAGGAGGTGTTGACATCGGTAAAAACTTCGGGTCTTTTATAAATCGTCTTCACTTACTTCACCCCCAATTTCTTGATCTGCTCGAAGATTTCTTTGGGCGAGGGGACAAAACCGCCCAGACGTCCGTAGAAATGGACATTTTCTTTGTGGGGAACCGTGAGCTTTACATCCTCCACCATCTGACCGGCACTCAACTCCGTAACCAAAAAGGTTTTGTCACCCAGTCCTTCAAAGGCTTTCACAGGGAAAGGCCACAAGGAGATCGGCCTGACCAGGCCAACCTTAAGGCCGGCTTCCCGCGCCAGCTTCATAGCACCCATGGCCACACGGGCCATGCTGCCGTAAGCGACCAGGATGATGTCGGCGTCCTCCGTCTGGTAATTTTCCCAGCGTTCTTCATTGGCCTTGATCTTGGCAAATTTTTCCTGAAGATCCAGGTTGTACTTCTCCCACTGGGCAGCGCCATCGCCGCAAGTGGTCATCACGTTGTGTTTGCGGCCGGCACAGCCGGTGAGGGCCCAGCTCAAATCACAGTTCTGCTCTTTTCGGCCCGGCAGTTCAACATTTTCCCGCATTTTAGCCAGCAGGGCATCGCTCAGCAGGATCACGGGATTCCGATATTTTTCCGCCAGTTCAAAGCAATCCTGGATCAGCTCGCACATTTCCTGCACAGAGCAAGGCGCCAGAACGAGCGTATTGTAATCCCCATGGCCGCCGCCTTTGACCGCCTGGAAGTAGTCACCCTGGGATGCCAGGATTTCCCCGTCGGCGGGCCCCGGCCGCATCACTTCAACGACCACGGCCGGCAAGCCCGCAGCCGCCATATAGGACATGGCTTCCTGTCCTAAGCTGAAGCCGGGACCGGCGGTGGCTGTCATCACGCGCTTCCCGGTCGCCGCGGTTCCGGCGATCATGTTAAAACAAGCGACCTCGGTTTCGCCCTGGACGAAAACCAGTCCTTCTTCCTGTGCTTTACGCGCATAATACTCGGGCACTTCGCTGGACGGCGTGATCGGATATCCAAAGAAGTATTTGCAGCCTGCACGGATCGCAGACTCTGCCAAGGCGACATTGCCCTGCAAAAAAACCTTCTCACCCATGATGATTCCTCCTATATATCTTTGTAGACTTCAATCGCTGCTTCGGGGCAAACCTTTGCGCATGTGCCGCAGGCAATGCATGCTTCCATGGGTTCGATGACAGGAGGATAATAGCCTCGTTTATTGATTTTGCTGCCGATCGCTATAATTTTCTTCGGGCAGAAGTTAACGCAGTATCCGCATTCTTTGCAAAGATCAAAATTGATTACAACCTGATTCATGTCGGACTCCTTTCATCATGGTCAATTTGAACGCACTGTTTGTTCCTTTATGTAGAACATCGTTCTTGTTTTAAGTAATATTCTAGCACTTCTTGGGGATTAGTCAATGCTTTTCTTAACCAAAGCTATGTAAAAATCAAAGGCAGTCTTCGGTTCTTTTTTCGGATGGCCTTATCCTTCAATCACTGCCATTTCAACATCCTGTGCCGATGCATATTGCACAAGCAGCTGCTTTGCCTCAGTCAGATAATCCATGATCCCGACCCTGCCGCCAAAAGAAAACATGATCATCAGAATTTCCTTCGAATCGGCCGTGATCATCGCGCGCTCGGAATCACTGGTCGGACTGCCGAATTTGCCCAAATCATCTTCCAGGATCGGCAAATTTTCCACATTGATCAATTCCTTGCCGATTCCTTTGTATTGCTCGCCTTCTTTGCCGATGGTAAATTGAATGGCCCCCTTGATATGGGCAAGATCATAGGAGCCCACCGAACAAGCCGCCTTTAAGGAGATCAGGTTATTGATTTCAACAACATTATTGATGATATAGATGCCTTTCCCTTGAAGGACCCGGCGCATCAATGCCTCTGCCGAATTACGATAACGTCCCGGGTTTTTCCCTAAACGCTTATAAGTCTCCCGCGAGGCGGCAAGCTGGTCCAACCCGGATACTTTTTCAATATCCATGGTGTCCATGATTTCTCGATTCTTTTGATCGATCAGGGCAAGCAGCTCCTTGGGACTGGCTTCGACCTTGACCTTGGCTTGGACGCACCCCAAGCAAAGCAACGGACTCTGAGCTTTTAGTTCCGGACTGATTTTGATCTCGATCATTGTTATCCCCCGATTTTCTGTTTGATATAATGTATTCCTCAATAAATTGCAGTCTTTCTTGAATGGGCAGCCCGGCTTGCGCCATGGAACGGCCAGGCTGCGGGCTGCCCTTTGAATTTCTGTTGGACTCAATAACCGGCTGATCGATCAGGCAAAGACTTCTAACGCTTCCATAAAATCGGACACCAGGTCATCCGTATCTTCGATCCCCACTGAAATCCGCATCAAGCCATAGGTGATCCCCATCTTTAAGCGCTCCTCCTCAGGGATATCATAATGGGATGAGGACACCGGGTGGGCCAGAGAGGTCCGGTAACCGCCCAAGGTCATGGCGTAGTGGGCCAGGTTGAGTTTGCGCATGAAAGCATTGATTTTATCTTTATCATTGGGCAGCTCGATGCTGATCATCCCGCCAAAGCCCTTCTTGAAAAGCCGTTTCGCCAGATCGTGCTGCGGATGGCCGGGCAGGCTGGGGTGAAATACCTTCAAAACATAAGGGCATTCATCAAGGGCTTTCGCCAGGGCCGCCGCATTGTCCATTTGCTTCTGGACCCGCAGGCTCATGGTTCTCATGCCTCTCTGTACCAGCCAGGATGTAAAGGCATCTGCCGTGCTTCCGAGCAGCACCTGCAGATTGTAAGCCTTCTGGATCAACGCATCAGAGCCTGTCACAGAGCCGGCCACTGCATCGCTGTGTCCATTGGCAAATTTGGTCAGACTATTGACCACCAAATCCGCTCCATGCTCCAGCGGCCGAACCCCATAAGCTGTCATAAAGGTATTGTCCACAACAAATAGCGCCTGGTGGTTATGGGCGATCTGAGCCACCGCATCCAGATCCACCACAGAGATCATGGGATTGGAAACGGTTTCGGTGTAGAAGACCTTCGTATTTGGCTTGATGGCCGCTTCAATGGCCGCATGATCCGTGAAATTCACATAAGTCACATCGACGCCGTAGCCTGATAGGACCTTGCTGAAGAAATCAATGGTTTCTCCATAGAGTGTCTGATCGGAGAGGATATGATCCCCTTGCTGGACCAGGGACAGCATGGCTGTGGAAATCGCCGCCATACCGGAGCTGCATATGATCGAGTTTTCTCCTTTTTCGAGATGGGTGATCAACTCGATGAGCGCGGTGCGATTGGGATTCCGGTTGCGATTGTAGCAGAACCCTTTCACAGCGTAGCGGGCCTGCAGATCATCCAGATCTTCCACATTGAAAGCCGTCGTCAGGTAAATCGGTGCTGTTTCAGGATTCGAGGCCAGCAAGTCAATGTAAGCTCCTTGATTCAGGATTTCCGTTTCGAAGGCAAAGGTCTTGTCTGTTTTCTTGAACATGTTTATATCCCCGCTTTCCATCAGCTTGTTCTTTTAATGATGTGTTGCTTCGGCATTTGGTTCTCGCCAGCACCGCCCCTTTCCGGTATTTATTATTTAAAATTCCAATATACTCTTCATTAATCGTGGCCTCAACGCCCGGTTCATCGTTCCTATATTTAGAACTGCTTTCTTATATTTTGATAATACCACCCATTGAATGTTCAAGTCAATGTGTATCGTGAATATTTTAGCGGCAAATTGATATTCTGCAGCTGCTGAATTTTCAATGCCGGATCCGTGCCCATTTCCGTTGCAGCCTCTGCATAAAACCGGGCCTAGAAAAATAAAAAGAGCGTCCTCCCGGAACGCCCCCTGGTTCGTTGATGTGGCCAAGGTATTGCGGCACGGCCTCGTCAGCACCGGCAATAATACTTGAACAAGGCCAGCGTCCCGCTGTCGCCTTCCCCTTGATCAGCCAATTCCTGATAAAGCTTCAAAGCTGTTTTCAGTGCAGGCGTTTCAAGCCCCATCTCCTCAGCGGATTCAAGGGCAATGCGCATATCTTTGATAAAGTGTTTGATGTGGAATCCCGGTGAGAAATCGCCGGCCAGCATTCGCGGCGCAAGGTTGCTCATAACCCAGCTTCCGGCGGTGCCTGTTTCAATGCTCTGCAGCACCCTCTTCGGGTCGAGGACTGACTTTTTTGCATATGCCATCGCTTCGCATACCCCCAGCATGCTGGCGGCAACCGCGATCTGATTGCACATTTTCGTGTGCTGTCCGGCACCGCAGGGTCCTTGCAGCACAATGTTATTGCCCAGCAGCTTCAAAATGGGCAGGACGGCATTGAAATCCGCTTCATCTCCTCCGGCCATGATCGTCAGTCTCGCCGCCCTGGCTCCTCCCTCGCCGCCGGACACGGGAGCGTCGATGGCATACAGGCCTTTCGCCTTGGCGGCCTGGCCGATTTGAACCGCCAATTTCGGCGATGAGGTCGTCATATCGATCAGATAAGTTCCCTCTTGTGCATTTTCAATCAATCCTTCGGTTCCAAAATAGATCGCTTCCACATCTTTCGGGTTACCGATCATGGTGATGATCACTTGGCACTTCACGGCCAGCTCGTCCGCCGAGTCTGCCCACACAGCCCCTTCCCCCAACAATTCCCGTGCCTTGGCTTTCGTGCGGTTATAGACGATCAGCGGATAACCGGCTTTCAGCAAATGGCCTGCCATGCTTTTCCCCATGACACCGAGACCAATAAAACCAACGGTTGAATTCCCTTGAGATCGCTGCATGTTCAACACTCCTCATCGGATGAATCCATCTCTCATTTCGATTGCGCGCTTCTATTGTACGATTGCATCGTCCTGGTGTCAAAATTCAATGTAAAAGACCCCGTCTCCTCTGAGCCGGGGTCCCTTGGATGGTTTTTAAAATCCTATTTCTTTTCCTGAAGTTTCTTCAGCACACGCTCGGGCGTCAGCGGAAGCTCGGTGAAGCGTATGCCGGTGGCGTCATAGACGGCGTTGGCGATGGCGGCCGGTGTCGGCACCATACCGCACTCGCCGACCCCTTTGGCGCCGAAAGGCCCGGTGGGATCATGGGTCTCCACGATGATGGCTTTGATTTCCGGCGCATCGGCAGCCGTTGGCAAGAGATACTTGTGCATGCTAACATGCAGCGGCTTGCCCTTGGCATCCCGTTTGATCTCTTCGCTGATGGAATACCCGACGCCCATCAGAACGCCGCCTTCGATCTGCCCTTCCACGATCATGGGATTGATGGCTTTCCCCACATCATGGGCAGCGGCCACCTTGACCACGGTCACCATGCCGGTTTCAGTATCCACTTCCACTTCAGCCACATGGGCATGCCAGGGCGGAGCGTTGGGCGGGGTGATGCGGCCCACGCCGATGAATTGCTTGTTCCGCAGATGGGCATGGTAGGCCAGATCCTTCATGGTGATGAAATTCTGAGCCTCATTCAGCTGGCAGACGCCGCTTCCAACGCATTCGCTGTCCCGAAGGCCCCGTTTCTTGATCAGTCCGTTGGCGAACTCCAGATGATCCGGCGCGGTTTTCAGCAAATCGCCAGCGTACTCCAGGATTTGTCGGCGCACATCGTTGGCCGCTGCCACCACAGCCGTGCCTGCGGCATACAGGGTCCGGCTGGCGTGACTGCCGATGTCGAAGGGCGTAGTCAAGGTGTCCCCAAAGGTGATGGCCACCTGGTCCAAGGGGATCCCGATGGTTTCTGCCGCCAGCTGGGGTAAGGTGGTGGTGGTCCCGGTGCCGATGTCCGGCACGCCGGTGGCCAGCATCACGGATCCGTCCTGATGCACCGTAATATAGGCGTTGTCATAATCCACACAGAAGGGCCAGGCATTGCTGACGTGGGTTCCGACTCCGATGCCGATGCCCCGCAGAATGCTGCTGCCCGTTTCGTTCATGGAGCCGCGCCGCTGCCAGCCCACTTCCTCTGCCGCTTTGTGCATACACTCTTCCAGACCGGTGGAGCTGCAGGGATAGGGCAGGATCCAGGGATCCCCCACCCTCATGATGTTCTGGTTGCGGAGCTCAATGGGATCCATGCCCAGCTGCGCGGCGATATCATCCACCGCCTGCTCGATGGCAAACATGGCCTGGGGATTGCCGAAGCCACGCATGGCGCCAGCCGGGGTGATGTTCGTATAGACGCTATGCCCGTAATAGCTTACGTTGGGGATGCGATAAACCCCAAGGCCCATGGCGCCCAGAACCCCCGGCGTCTCGCAGCTGAAGCTGCAGTAAGCGCCGCCGTTGAGGATCCCTTTTAATTCCATGGCCTGGAAGGCACCATCCTTCTTCGCCCCTAATTTAACCCAGACGTAACCGGCATGGCGGGTGTCCGACGCGATAAAGTCCTCTTCCCGGCTGTAAACGACCTTGACCGGTTTGCCGGTCAGTTTGGACAGTGCCACGGCAATAGGCTCCGCCTTGGCGGACAAGCCGATCCGCACACCAAAACCGCCGCCCACATAAGGCGGATTCAAGACCCGGACCTTGCTTTGGGATACACCGAAGGCCGTGGCGAGGATCATTCGGCTGGGATGGGGGGTCTGGGTCGTGGACCAGACGGTGATGTTGCCGTCAGGGCTGACCTGAGCGACGGCTGCCTGGGTTTCCATCTGGGCCTGCTTCTGAATGGGCAGGGTAAATCGGCTTTCGTAAATGACATCCGACTCGGCAAAGCCCTTCTCCACATCCCCCATGGGGATCTTGATGATTTCTCCGGGAATGTTCTTTCCGGCAGGGCAGGGATGGATATCCGGCGCGCCCTCTTCCATAGCTTCCAAGGGATCAAAGACCGCCGGCAGGATTTCATATTCCACCTTGATCAGCTTCAGTGCTTCTTCGGCCACCCGTTCGCTGACTGCAGCGACCGCAGCCACTTCATCGCCAACATACCGGACCACGTTGTCAAAGATATACTGGTCCAGGACCGGCTCTTGATTGGGGACGGTAAAGGTCATGGTGGCCGATGTATTGAAAAGGATACGCGGGGTGTTTTTCCAAGTGGCCACCGCTTTGACGCCAGGCAATTTTTCCGCCTCGGCGGTATCGATGTTGGTGATGCGGGCATGAGCATGGGGGCTGCGCAAGGTCTTGGCGTACAGCATACCAGGCATATTCAAGTCCGTGGAGAACATGGCGGCGCCGGTTGCTTTCTCCAGCGCATCCGCCCGACGGACGCTTTTCCCGACGATATTCAAGGTTTGCATTCTCTTCCCTCCTTATCCCTTTAACTTTTCGCTGGCGCTCAGGATGGCTTTTTCGATCTTCACATACCCGGTACAGCGGCAGATGTTGCCGGCGATGGCTTCCTTGATCTGCGCACCGTCAGGATGCGGCGTCGAATCCAGCAACGCTTTAGCGGACATGATCATTCCCGGCGTACAGAAACCGCATTGGATCGCGCCTTCATCCATAAAGCTCTCCTGGAGGGGATGGAGCTGATTCGGATTTCCGATACCCTCGATGGTCTGTACCGTTGTGCCCATGGCTTTCATGGCCGGAATCATGCAGGAATTGACCGCCGCACCGTCCATGATCACCGTGCATGCACCGCACTCCCCTTTGCCGCAGCCTTTTTTTGTGCCGGTAAGAAGCAACCGTTCCCTCAGAATGTCCACTAACATATCGGAGGGGTCAACCATGATTTCGGTGGCCTCTCCATTCAGCATAAAACTTAATTTCATCAAATCCATTTCCATTCTCCTTCCCTTCCATCAATCCTTTTGGGCATGAATAACCGCTGCCTCCAGCGCCCGTTTCACCAGCACCGGCAGGACACCCAGCCGGTATTCTCTGGAGCCTCTTAAAGCACTGGAACGGGGGTTGGCATGCTTTACCGCGGCTTTCGCAGCCTGCATGATGGTCTCACGGCTCGCCGCTGCTCCAGCCAACAGGTTTTCCCCTTCAAAACCGCGTACAGGGCCCGGCCCCACCGGCGCCATGATGATCCGCGCCCATTCGAAGCGCTCGCCGCTTTCATCCAATTGGACAACGGCGGCCACGTTCAGCATGGGCAGAGCCAGGGCTTTGCGTTGATCCAGCCGGACAAAGGCGGAGCCCTGCCGCTTTTTCTGAACCGGGACCAGGAGGGAAGTCACAATTTCTTTCGTAGGGTTGACCTTGCACATCCCGACTTCGGCGTACAGGTCCTCCACCAGAACTTCCCGGCAGGTTGTGCCGTCGTCGATCACAGCTTTTGCAGCCAGGGCCGCCAGAGCGACCGCTGCGTCAGCAGCCGGTTGGGCATTGACCACATTGCCAACCAAAGTGGCAACATTGCGGATCTGCAAAGAGCCGACCTTGCCACAGGCTTCTGCCAGGATCGGTGCGGCCGCCTGAACCAGGGCTGAGCGGTTCGCCTGGGCGTGGGTCACGGCGGCGCCCAGACGGAGAAATCCATCTTCTTCTTCAATGGATCGCAGATTGGGGATCCGGCTGATATCGACAAACGCGCTGAAATTTTTCTTGCCTTCGTGGATATCCAGGACCAGGTCTGTCCCCCCGGCAATGATGGCAGCCTGGCCCTTGTGTCCGGACAGGATATCCATCGCCTCCTGGACCGTTTGAGGCATGTAATAAGCTTGAAACACAATATAACCCCCTTTTTAATGATTTTCCTGTGGTTGTGTTCATTTGATCTCTATTTATGCAAATCTGATGCCAGCCTCCGCTTCGTGGCCCCTTTGCCCCGATTCCTTGCCAGCATTGGTTTTCCTTCGGAAAGTCCTGATGACCAACGAGGGCTGCCGCGCCGAAATTTTGGCCCAGCCGCCAAAAAAACGGCGGCAGCCGAAATTTCGGCTGCCGCTGATGGGTCTCTTCATATCTTATTCTTTCTCTGTGCGCCCCTTCTCATTCTTCAGATATCGCAGCGCCCGCGGTTTAATGTGCAGACGTTCGGCGGCTTTGTTGGGGTCGTTGCCGGAGGCCGCCAAGGCATCTTCAATGAGGGTCTGGGAAATCTTGCAGGTCTGTTCTTCCAGGATCCGGGTCAGCTCGGGCAAGTCAATGTCCGGGACATGACGGAGGGTGTCCAGAAGATTCTGCCCCCATTCCTGAACATAAGGTTCCAGGGCTGCCCCTCGAGGGTCGTTCAGCACCGGCGGATCGGCTTTGTCCCCGACGATGTATCCCGGCAGACATTGAATGCCCATCTCGCTGCCTTCCCGCATCAGGACGGCCCGGGCCACCACATTGGAAAGTTCCCGGATATTGCCCGGCCAGGCATAGGATTGCATGTAGGCCAGGGCCTCCTTGCTGAAAACCGGTTCCTGGGTCTTATCCGTAAGATTCTTCTGGATATAACATCGGCTAAGCGGCAGGATATCCATAGGCCTTTCCCGCAAGGGCGGCAAATCCAGACTGACCACATCCAGCCTGTAGAGAAGATCCTCCCGGAACAGCTTGTCCCGGACCGCTTGCCGAAGGTTGCGGTTGGACGCGGCAATCACCCGTACATCCGTCTTCAGGACGGATTCGCCGCCCACCCGGTAGAATTCTCCGGTTTCCAGAACCCGAAGCAGCTTCAGCTGGATGGCCGGAGACGCGTCTCCGATCTCGTCTAATAAAAGAGTTCCGAAGTTTGCGATTTCGAAAACACCTCGGCGTCGGGTTGTCGCCCCGGTGAAAGCTCCTTTTTCATGGCCGAAAAGCTCGCTTTCCAGAAGGGACTCGCTAAGAGCGCCGCAATTGATGGCAATGAAAGGCTGCCCGCTGCGGGGACTGCAGGCGTGAATATACCTGGCCATGACCTCCTTGCCGGTGCCCGTTTCCCCTTCCAGCAGGACCGTAACCTTTTTGCCGGCAATCTTCTTGGCCAAAACCAGGATTTCTTTGAGCGGGCTGTCATCGCTCATCACGATCCCGAATTTGCTCTCGATGGCTTCCAGCTCGCTGCGGACAAAATCCTTTTTGCTTTGGATGTAGCTGAAAGCCCGGTCCAGAATGGTGTCCAATTCCTTCAGATCATCAAAGGGCTTGTCCACATAGTCGAAGGCACCGTAACGCATGGCGGCCACCGCCGAACGAATGGTGCTGTAGCCGGTCATGATGATGATCTCGCAATGGGGCATCTGCCGCTTGATCTCCCGCATCAGCGTGATGCCGTCCGTGTCGGGGAGTTTCAGGTCGATCAGGGCCAGGTCGAAGTCGCCGGACGATAGAAGTTCCCGGGCTTCCGTTCCGGATGTTCCAACGGACACCGGCATGCTGCGGACCTCCCGGAAATAGTGTTCGAAAAACGTCCCGACTTCAATTTCATCATCAATAATCAGCACACGTTGTGTTGGCATGGTCAGCCCCCCTTCCTCAGTGGAATTGAACGGGTCCCTGAAGACCCAGCGGGACGATGAGGGTAAACTGGCTGCCCTTTTCGTCACTGCTTTCCACCAGGATGCGCCCTCCATGGGTCTGGGCGATCCCCAGGCTCACCGAGAGCCCCAGCCCGGTACCCCTGGATTTTTCCTTGGTGGTAAAAAACGGGTTGAAGATGTTGTCTATGATGGCGGGCGGAATGCCGCAGCCGTTGTCGGCCACCCGGACGGCAACCGCCGGCTGGCCGCTGCGGTCATCTTCGACCACCGCCGTTGAAAGGGTGATCCTGGCATCCGGCACACCCTCCAGGGCATCCCTTGCATTCAGGATCAGATTGATGATGACCTGCTCCAGCTGCTGCTTGTTGCCCATGAGCGGCGGAATGCCTTTTCCCGGATTCTCAACGATCTGGATGTTGTTCTTGGAAATCTGGTACGCCACCAGAGAGAGACTGGTCCGAACCACCTCATGGATCTGCAGCGGTTCGAAGGCATAGCTGTCCTGCCGGGAGAAGGTCAGTAAATTCTGGATGATCCGCTTGCTTCGCTGACCGCAGGTCTTGATGTCTTCCAGCAATTTATCCCGGACTTCGGGCTTCATCGTTTTCAGCAACAGAAGTTCGGAATTGCCGATGATGGCCGTCAGCGGGCTGTTCAGTTCGTGGGCCACCCCTGCGGCCATTTCACCGATGGCTGCCAGCTTGGCCGACTGAAACAGCTGGCGCTCCATGGAGAGGCGCGCCGTGATGTCCTGGACGTAAAGAAGAACGTATTTGACGCGCCCGGATTCATCCGGGACCGGATAAGCGTGAACATCATACATGTGATGGGAGCAGGGATCCATCACTTCCCGGCTAGAGGGCAGACCCGTTTCAAAAGCCCGGGTCGAGGGACAGTTTTCCGGATGGGCGCCGCAGCAGCCGAAGAGCTCGCTGCAGGTGACCGGCGCCGCGCCCGGCACTTGGACGCCGGGCTTGTTATGCCGCAGGACCCGATGCTCCGCATCCACCATAAACATACGGTCCGGTACCGCCTGGAAGGTCAGCTCCCACTCTGCCTTGATTGTGGAAACCTCCCGGAAAAGACGGGAGTTATGGATGCAGACCGCCAGCTGGTCTGCCAGCTGCTGAACGAAAACAAAGTCATTTTCCGAGTATGCATAGGCATTTTTACTGCCGAAGTTCAAAGCGCCGATCACTTCATTCCGGATCAGAAGGGGGCTCATGATCGCTGAACGGATGCCCAGGGCCTGCAGGTAGTCGTCTTCCTGATATTTATGAGGATCATTCCAGATATCCTGCCGAAGGAAGCAGCGTTTTTCCCGGATGGCTTTCCATGGGGCGGAATTGTAATTATCCAGGATCCAGCCTTTCCCTAGGATCGGTTCGTCCTTTGGGATCCCGGAACGGATGATCAGCTGGTCGTTTTCGATCAGACAGAAACTCAGCAGGTCGTAAGGGACCACGCTGCGCAAGGGTTCCGCCACCAGATCAATGATTTCCTCATAGGAGGTTTCTACATTGATGCTTTTGGCAATTTGGTTGATGATGGCCAAGCGGTCGTTCTGACGCTTCAGCTCTTCGATGATGGTTTCGATCCGCTCCATAAACCCGTGCTCCATTCCATCGGTTTTTCGGCCCGATAAATTCCGTTTCTCATTATTCTAACGCATTTTCCGTAAAGAATCGACCCCTTTGCCTGAAGAAAAAGACCAGCCACGCCAAGCCTTTCGCTTCCACATGACTGGTCTTTATTTCCGATTGAGTCCTACAGGATCTCTGACAGCGCTTTGTAAGGAAGGTTGTGGGCTTCAGCCACCTTCTGGAAGGTAATGTGTCCTTCCGCCGTGTTGACGCCCTTGGCCAATGCCCCGTCCTCTTTTACAGCCTGTTTCCAGCCCTTTTCCGCCAGATTCAGGGCATACGGCAGGGTCACATTCGCCAAAGCGTATGTCGAGGTCCGGGCCACGGCGCCAGGCATGTTGGCCACGGAATAATGGACCACCCCGTGCTTAATGAAGACCGGGTCGCTGTGGGTGGTGATCCGGTCGATGGTCTCGATGGATCCGCCCTGGTCGATGGCCACGTCCACGATGACGGAGCCGGGACGCATGGTTTTGACCATGGCTTCCGTGACCAGATGGGGTGCCCGGGCACCTGGGATCAGGACGGCGCCGATCAGGAGGTCCGTATCCTTGACCTCTTCCGCAATGTTGAAGGTGTTGGACATAACGGTCTTGACCCGGCCTTTGAATTGATCATCCAAAGCAATCAGCCGGGCAGCATTCATGTCGATGATGGAAACCTCCGCCCCCATGCCCACGGCGATCTTGGCCGCGTTGGTGCCCACCATGCCGCCCCCGACAATGGTGACCTTGGCCGGTTTCACGCCGGGAACGCCGCCCAGCAGCATGCCGCGGCCGCCATAGTTCTTTTCGAGGAAATGGGCGCCGATCTGGACGGACATTCTGCCGGCCACCATGCTCATGGGCATCAGAAGGGGCAGGCTGCCGTTGGGCAGGGCCACCGTTTCGAAGGCGATGCCGGTAATTTTCTTTTCCAGAAGCACCTTGGTCAGTTCCGGTTCGGGTGCCAGATGAAGGTATGTAAAGAGGATCTGGTTCTCCTGCATCCGATCATATTCCTGAGGCAGAGGCTCCTTGACTTTGACGATCATATCGGATTTTTCGTAAACCTCCGCAGCGGTTTCACATAGGATGGCGCCGGCGTCCATGTACTCCTGGTCTTCGATCCCGCTGCCCAAACCGGCGCTCTTTTCTATAAAGACGGTATTGCCATGGTCGACCAGGGCTTTGACGCCCGAAGGAATGAGTCCCACACGGTTTTCATTGTTCTTGACTTCTTTGGGTGTTCCGACTTTCATTGTTCGCCACTCCTTTTAATCGTTGGTTTCGGGAAGCTCTATCATCCACGGAATCCAAAATATCCTTCGGAGGGAGGATCGTCGGATATTTTGGACGCCGGGATTCACAGAAACGGGTTTCCAGACAAAGAAAGCATAAGGAAAGAGCCCCGGCTATGGAGGTTCAGGCTAAACCAGCTCATAGATTTCCCAGTCGGTGTCCGTGAAATGCCACCATTCGTTGATATAGATCTCAAACCCGGCGCTGACCATGGCTGCCTGGAGATCCTGCAAGTGTGCGCGGACCGGGTCTTCCAGTCCATCCAGGGAAGCGGAGGCCGCTCCGGAGAAATCATCAAAGGCTGTAGGCATCGCCAGCCGCTTGCCCTGAGGATCGGCAAGGGTCACATCCACGGCGCAGCCCCGGTTATGATGGGAACCCCGATCGGGCGGCGCGACAAAATCAGGATCCTTCACAATTTCCCACAGCAGCTTCTGAACCGCCAGAGGCCGGAAGGCATCCCAGATCACAAGACGATAGCCCATGGCCCGGAGCCGTTCCGCTGCACATTTCAGCTTCCGCAGCGTTCCTGAACGCAGTTGGTCATAGGGTACGTCGTAGACGGCCCTTCCTAAAAAGTTGTCTTGCGTGCCATACTTCAAGTCCAGGATAGCATCCGGGACCCAATGCCCAATTCGATCAAATTCTTTAAGATTATCCTGCTGCAAGGCGTTTCATCTCCATTATGGTTTTATGGATCGGTCGTTTTATTCCAGAGAAAAGCGCAGGATCCCCGCCGCTGTATCCACGGTGCAAACTGCGCCCAACGGAATCGTCGTCATGGGAACGCAATGGCCCGACTTGATGTTCATCAGAACCGGCTTATCGTAATCCGCAAAGAAGTCTTCCATCAGTTCCCCGATCAGGTATGCTGGGTCGTGTTGGTTGCTCTGGTTGGCAAAATCCCCGATCAGAACACCGGCGGCCTCGGAAAATTTTCCGGCATACTTCAACTGATGCAGAAACCGGTCCACATGAGCCGTGTCTTCATCCACATCTTCGAAGAACAGGATTTTCCCCTTAGCATCCAGTTCATTGGGCGTGCCCATCAGGGAATTGATCAAGGACAGATTGCCGCCGGCACAGATCCCCCGGGCTTTGCCGGGCCGGAGAACCTGGATGGGTACCCCGGGCGGATTGTCCAGATCCATCGTGCCGGTCACCCCCAGAGCCAAAGCCTTTTCCATGGATGCCTCCGTGAAGGCATCAAAGTCCCGGATCATGTTGGACTTGACCATGGGACCGTGAAAGGTAATCAATTGGGACCTCTGGTTGAAGGCCACATGGAAGTTGGTGATGTCGCTGTAGCCCATGAACACTTTGGGGTTGGTCCGGACCAGGTCAAAGTTCAGCTTGTCCAGCACATGGTTGCCCGAGTCGCCGCCCCGCAGGCAAAAGATGGCCCGGATCTGGGGAGACGCAAACATTTCATTGATATCTCTCGCCCTGAGGTCACCGCAACCGGCACAGTAGCCATTGACCGGCGTGGCCGAAACACTGGCTCCCGCCACCACCCGGTAACCCCGGCGCTCCAGAAATGCGATGGATTGGGCGGCTTCCTCCGGCGCCACCGGCGAACAAGGCGCGATCAACCCCACTTTGTCCCCCTTTTTGGGCGGTTCAGGAAAAATCATGGAATTCTCATCCTTTCACAATCAAGCCAGACCCGCAGGCCTGGCTTGTTCTGATATCCAGTGGGTCATCATAGCTTGAAGCGGCCTTCCAGCGCCATATACTGGTCAAAAAGGAGACGGCTGACCCGGGCGCCGTAGATATGGGATTCATGTTCTTTGTGATACTGCTTGTCCTTGAATTCTTTGGTAAAGATGGTGATCACATATTTGCCGTAGGGCGTGCCCACAATGCCGCCGTCATTGCGGCATTTGTTCATAGATCCGCTCTTGGAGGCGATGTAAACCTGGGGATCCATTTCCCCGTAGTTATCTTCGTCCAAGTAAAACGGCGGAAAGAAATAAGACAGTGTGCTGTTGTAGCGCTGTTTCTTAAAGATTCCCAGCATCTCGTCGGAGGCCTCGGGGCTGACCAGCTCCCGGCGGGCCAGCATCGAAAATAATTTGCCATAATCCTCCGGCGTGGTGGTGCCCAGCTTGTCCCAGCCGCCGCTGCCAAGCTTGCGGTGGAGCCGGGTATTCGTCAAGCCCAGCTTCTGAATCGTTTCATTGATATGATCCAGCCCCAGGTAATCGATGAGAATATTGGTGGCTACATTGTCGCTGATGACGATCATCAGGACCGCCATGTTTTTTGCCGTCAGCTGGATACCCATGCCCATATCCCTTAGGATACCGCTGCCGTTGATGTAATTGCCCTGGTCCAGGACCAGGATTTCCTCCAGGGATTTCTTCCCTTCCCGAACCTGGCTGTACAGATCCGCCAGAATGTAGGATTTGATGGTGCTGGCGGTCTCATATTCTTCTTCAGGATAAATCCGGATCACATTGCCCTTCAAATCATCGGCATAGATCCCCATGATTCCGGAAAAGCTCAGGATTTCACAACGGATCCGGTTCTCCAGGCTGAACATATCTTCCATCGCATTTCATCCCCATTTTATTGTATCGTAAGACATTCAACGTTGTGACAGGCCACCCTGCGGCCCCGGACCTCCCGCATTTGCGGCTCTTCCTGGATGCAGCGATCGGTGGCATAGGGGCAGCGGGTATGGAAACGGCAGCCGGAAGGCGGATTCACGGGACTTGGCATCTCACCCTTTAGCAGGGCCTTTTTTTCCCGGCGCAGATGAGGATCCGGCTTAGGCACCGCGGCAAGCAGGAATTGGGTATAGGGATGGAGGGGATCCTTGAAGATATCCTCCGTTTGGCCGATTTCGCAAAGCTTGCCCAAAAACATAACGCATACCCGGTCCGATATGTAGCGCACCACCCCCAAATCATGGGAGATGAAGAGATAGGTCAGCTGCATCTCCTTCTGCAGGTCATGGAGCAGGTTCAGGATCTGGGCCTGGATCGAAACATCCAAAGCAGAAACCGGCTCGTCACAGACCACCAGCTTGGGGTTCAGTGCCAGAGCCCGGGCAATGCCGATCCTCTGCCTTTGTCCGCCGGAAAACTGGTGGGGATAGCGGTTGATGAATTCCGGCCGGATGCCTACGATCCGCATCAGTTCCCGGACCCGTTCCTCCGTTTCTTTCTCGGTGGCATAGACACGATGGGTGGTCAGCGGCTCGGATATGATCTGAAAAACGTTCATCCGCGGATTCAGGGAAGCATAGGGATCCTGGAAAATGATCTGCATCTTTTTCCGGATATGCCGCAATTCCTCGCCGGATAGCTCGCCCAGATCCTGCCCTTCAAAGCGGATCGTTCCGGAGGTGAGTTCCAATAACTGAAGGATCAGCCGGCCCATAGTGCTCTTGCCGCAGCCAGATTCGCCCACCATGGCCAGGGTCTCTCCTTCGCGAATGGAGAAGCTCACATCGGAGACCGCATGGACCACGGCGCTGCTCTTGCGGAAGCCGCCGGACACTTTGAACTCTTTGACCACATGGTCCACCTCCAGCAGGTCGCCTTTCACCGCCGGATTCTCAGCGTTTTTTTCCAATAGGGCCTGGGTCATGCCGGTCCACCTCCGTTTTTATAGAGGAAGCAGCGCACCAGATGCTGATTCCCCGCATCGTACAGCTCGGGCTCGTGTTCGAAGCATTCCGGACGGGCATATTCGCACCGGGGGCTGAAGCGGCATCCTTTCGGCAGGCGCAGCAGATTGGGCACCATCCCCTTGATGTTGTACAGACGCCGCTTTTCAGCAGTCGGTTTGGGAATGGAATTCAGCAGCCCCTTGGTGTAGGGATGCGCCGTATGATCGAAAAGGTCAAAGATCCCGGCCTGCTCCATGATCTTGCCGGCGTACATCACATAGACGTAGTCGCAGACCTCGGCCACCACGCCCAGGTTATGGGTGATCAGCATGATGGAGGTGCCGAAGTCATGCTCTAGCTGCTTCATGAGATGCAGGATCTGGGCCTCGATGGTCACGTCCAGAGCGGTGGTGGGTTCGTCGGCAATCAGCAGCTGGGGCTGGCATGCCATGGCCATGCCGATCATCACCCTTTGGCGCAGACCGCCGGACAATTGGTGCGGGTAGCTTTTGTAACGCTTCTCAGCCTCAGGGATGCCTACCGCTTTGAACATATCAACGACTCTTTGCCTGGCTTCTTCCCGACTGACGGCCTGATGGGCCGTGATAGCCTCACTGACCTGGCGGCCAACGGTGTAAACCGGGTTCAGGGAGGTCATCGGTTCCTGGAAGATCACAGAAACTTTATTGCCCCGGATCGACCGGATCTCATTGATATCGGCGCCGACCAGTTCCCGGCCGTCCAGCCGGATGCTGCCGCCGACGATCTTTCCCGGCCGGCTGATCAGCTGCAGCACAGACATGGCCGTGACGCTTTTGCCGCAGCCGGATTCCCCAACCACGCCCACAATCTGCCTCCGGGGAATTTCTATGCTGACACCGTCCACCGCCGGGACCACCCCCTTATGGGTAAAGAAGTGGGTCTTCAGATCGGTGATTTTCAATAATTCTTCATTTTTCTGCAGTTCGCTCATCGTCCCATCCCCTAATCTTTCAAGTATGGATCCAGGGCGTCCCGGACGCCGTCCCCCAGGAAGTTGAAGGCCAGCACCAGGATCAGGATCGCCACGCCTGGCGCCAGAGTCAGCCACGGATAGTTGAACAGGTACTGTTTGCCTCTGTAGACCATCAGGCCCCAGCTGGTGGACGGCGGCACCGCGCCGATCCCCAGGAAGCTCAGGCTGGACTCGGACATGATCGAATCCGGAATGTTCAGGGAAAATAAGACGATCAGATTAGGAATACAGTTGGGCAGGATGTGCCGCATCATGATAATCCATTTTTTCACGCCCACCGCTTTGGCGGCTTCCACAAACTCCTTTTCCTTCAGGGAAAGGGTTTGGGCCCGGACGATCCGGGCGGTCCCCGCCCACTTCACGATGCTCAGGGCGATAAAGATGTTGACCAGGCTCGCCCCCAAGGTGTACATGACCACCATCGCCAGAAGGAGGGATGGAAAGGCCAGCACAATGTCCGCGAAACGCATGATGATAAAATCGACTTTCTTCCCCATATAGCCCGACATCAGGCCCATCACGGTCCCGATGGTCATGGCGATCAGGGTAGGCACCAGGCCGATGACCAGTGAAACCCGGGCGCCGTAAATCAACCGGCTGAAGACATCCCGTCCCAGCTCATCGCAGCCCAGCCAGTGGGCCATCGACGGTGCGGCGAAACGCAGATTGTCCGCATCCTGGAAATTGGGGTCGTAGGGCGCCACGATGGGTGCAAAGACCGCCATAAGGATCACGATCACGATGACTGCCAGGGAAAGGGCGGCCAGCTTGTTATTTTTGAGCATGCTCTTCAGGCTGCTCCAAATACTTGTATCGTCCAGAAGCTCGGCTTCCACGTCCTCCCGGGGAGGCATGAAGCGCGTTGTTTCTTCTGCAAATTCTGCTGCTTGGATCGCTTCCTGCATCTGCTCACCTACTCAACTCTTATTCTGGGATCAAGGACGGAATATAGCAAGTCGGCAATCAGGTTGCCGGCAATGATCAGCATTGTGGTAAAAATAATGGTCCCTTGTAAAAGCGGCATGTCCCGGTCGCCGATGGCACTGACGGCCACCCGGCCCAGTCCCGGAATGCCAAAAATGCTTTCCGTCATGACCGCGCCGCCCAAAAGGCTGGACACTTGGATCGCCATCATGGTGACCACCGGCAGCATGGCGTTCTTCAGGGCATGTCCCACCACCACAGTGCCTTCCTTCAGCCCCTTGGCCCGGGCCGTGCGGATAAAGTCATTCTTCATGATCTCCAGCAGGTTGGACCGGGTCAGCCGGGCAATGGTGCCCGCCGAGCTCCAGCCCAGCACCAGAGAAGGCATGATCATAGCCTGCCAGGTCTTATATCCGGTCACGGGCAGCCAGCCCAGCTTGTAGGCAAAGACGTACTGCAGCAGCAGCCCCGCCCAGAACACCGGCATGGAAACCCCCATCAGGGAGAAGGTCATAAAGCCCCGGTCCACCAGGGTATTCTGTTTTACTGCGGACAGGATTCCGGCGGGGATGCCGATGATCCAGGCCACCAGCGCTGCCCAGAGGGTCAGCTTCAGGGTATGGGGGAATGCCTGGAATATCAGTCCGGATACTTCCCGGTTCAGCTTATAGGACATTCCGAAATCCCCTTGAACGGCGTTTTTAAGGTAATTAAAAAACTGCACGATAAAAGGATCGTCCAGACCCATCCGTTCTCTGAAGGCTTCAATCAAGTCAGGCTTGATATGCTCCCCCATCATCAGGGTCACCGGGTCTCCCGGCACCACATTCAGCATAAAAAAGATAACAAAGACGACTCCGATCAAAACCGGAATGGAAATGAGGACCCGTTTTAAGATATATCTCGCCACAGCGTTCACCTGTCTTTCGCAGCAATCGGCCGGAGGCAAAGATCAGTAAGGCAAGCTTGCCTTACTGATCTTTGACAACCTTTCCTTCCAAGGGCTTATGGGTTGTTTTCGGAATTAGTTTTCGATATGCAGCCCATCATAGTAATGCCAGGTGGAGGTCCAGCCGTTCCAGGAGACCCTGAAGCCTTTCAGCCGGTTGCTGGTAATGAAAATATGCTGTTTGCAGAACAGGGGGATCCAAGCGGCTTCATCCTGGATGATGGCTTTTTCCAGAGCTTGGTATTCCGCCATCCTGGCATCGTTGTCGGTGATTGCCCGAGCAGCTACCACCCGGTTGGACAATGCCTCGTTCTTGAAGTTGAAGGACCGCTTCTGGGTGTTGCCAGGCGCGAAGAAGGTGTAGAGGAAGTTGTCCGGATCGTTGAAATCCGCCGACCAGCTGGTGGTATACATGGGCAGCTCGCCGTCTGCACGGACTGCGTACCAGGTGGCTTCATCCACCTGCTCGATGGTGACCTTGACGCCGATCTTGGCCAGCTGAGCCTGGACCATTTCATTTCTGGAGAGGGTATCGGGACTGTTGGTGGACTGGGTGATGGTCATTTCAAAACCGTCGGGATAGCCGGCTTCCGCCAGAAGGGCTTTGGCGGCGTCGAGATCATATTTGATCTCCGGCAGATTGGGGTTGTAGCCTACCAGTCCGGGAGGCATGATACCAGACAGGACCTGACCGCGGCCGTCAAACAGGTTGTCCAGGATGGACTGGCGGTCGATGGCCATCTGTAAGGCTTTACGGACCCGGACATCGTCAAAGGGTTCAATGCTTTGGTTGAAGGTGTAGTAGTAGATGCCCACACGGTTGCCGATGACGGTATTGCCCTTATATTTATCGTTGCTCATAAAGTAACTGATTTGCGTGGGCGCATAGTCGCAGTCGAAGACATCCAGCTCGCCGGACTCAAACATCATGCGCATCGTATCCGCATCGGCCACGGTTTTCCAGGAGATGCCGTCCAGGGCCGGTGCGCCGCGCCAGTAACTGTCATTCTTCAGAATCAGCTTTTCGTCGTTCAGGACCCAGGATTTGAAATAGTATGGCCCGGTACCGATGGTTTTCTCAGGGATCAGACCAAAGTCCTTACCCGCTTCCATGGTGGTTTCTTTATCATAGATGCCGCAGCCTGGCGTCGCCAGGGAGGCCAGGAATGCGCCGAAAGGCTGCTCCAGCGTCATCTTGACCGTGAAGTCATCCACGATCTCAAGTCCTTCCAGTTCCTTTGCCGCTCCGTCCATCATGGCTTGAGAGCCTTTGATGGGGGAGATGAAGTCCTGGTTCTTCGCTCCGGTTTCAGGCAGAAGCATTCTTTCAAAGGTGTATTTCACGTCCTCTGCCGTGAAATCCTTGCCATTGTGAAATTTCACGCCTTGCTGCAGGTGGAAGGTGTAGACCAGGCCGTCGTCGGAGATGTCCCAGCTCTTGGCCAGGCCGGGGATGATCTCAGATATGCCTTCGCCCACGCTGGTGGCTTCCACCAGACGGTCAAAGATCATGAACGGGATGTCATAATACTCTGTGGTCATTTGTCCGTCGCAGGTGTCAACTTCCGTCACTTCACCCAAACGCATGATGTTGTCATAGCTGATTTTTTCAGCCGGTGCGCCTTCCGCGCCCGCAGCTTTCGCGCCGCAGCCGGCAAGGGTGCTGACGCCCAGGACCAGGACTAAGAGCAATGCCAGATACTTCCGATTCATCGATTTTCCTCCTTCAGTTTCGTGTTTAGACGCCATGGTAAAAATGCAACTTTCTTGAAGTGTTCCATTCCCTATGCTCGTTCGCAAAGCCCGAGGGCTCGGCCCAAAGCCTTGCTCCGACGTAACGGTTCACCTCCCCAGTCCATTTTTCATCAATCAACATTATCCGCAAGAAACATGCCAAAAAAAAGCAAGCCGCAAATGAGTGTTTTACGTCTTGCTCGCCAAACAATAGTTCGGTTTTCGGAATTTATGGTTCGTTATTTCGAACTTAGTTAATTTGTATAGAATATTTCAGACACAGCATGGCGATGTCGCGCATAGCGCTTTCCACTTTGCGAACCTCCACCTGATTGGCACTCATGCAAAGAATAAAGGGATACTTGGAAAAAACGATTCCCGCGTCATGACGGACGCCTTCATCTTCACCCACTTGATGGGCAATGCCGATCAAATCTGAAAAATGATATGGAATGATGTAATTACGCTGCTGCTGTTTGAGCAGATCGATCAACTCCCGGCTGACCCGGCTGCTGATCAGCTGGCCGCTCTGCATCCTCTCGAACATGTCACCAAGCTCCTGCACAGAGCAATAATTTTCGACCCCCTTGGCGATGCCCTCCTGGTCGAAAAGCATCCGGTTGACTCTGGAATGAAGATAACCCAGGTTGGATAAGGTTTGGTTGATTCTGTCGATTCCTGCAAGGGCGGCGAGGATATTGAAGGCCGTATTGTCGCCCACCGTGATCATCAGCCTATAGAGGTCTTCGATCGTCAGTTCAATGCCTTCATGGAGGCTGGCCAGCGCTCCCAGGGACGGGACCTTGTCCTCGTTCTTCAGAATATACACATCATCCTTGCTGAATTTGCCATCGTCGATTTGACGGAGCACCTCCATCAGCAAAAAAAGCTTGGAAATTCCGGCCGCGGTAAATACGTCTGCATTGCCTTCAAAGCAGCTGAAGCCGCTGTTCAGGTCTTTGTAGAAGATGCCGACCTGTCCAGTAATATTGAAGATGCGGTCTCTGATTTGTTCGTTGAGCATAGCGCTTTACCCCTCAATATTGTACTTTTTCATTTTTTCGAACAAGGTGGTCCGTCCGATGTCCAGGATCCTGGCCGCTTTGGCTTTGTTGGATCCGTTTAAGGCCAAAACCTTCATGATCAGATGCTTCTCAAAGGCTTCCACCTGGTTTTTGAGATCCAGGGGCAGCAAGTCCTCCTTTTTCATCATCAGATGCTTTGCCCTGATTACCCGTTCTTCGCAAAGAATGGCAGCTTGTTCAAGCACATTTTCCAATTCCCTGACATTGCCCGGCCAATCATAGTCCTTCAGTTGCCCGATGGCCTCATTGCTCAGCACAAGGGGTTCGATCTCCAAGCGGCTGCAGATCCGGGGAAGGATGTTCCTGCTGAGAAGATCAATGTCATCCAGACGGTCCCTTAGCGGCGGGACTCGGATGGGAAAAACATTCAGCCGATAGAAAAGATCCCTTCTGAAAACCTTATCCTCCACAAATCGTTCGATGTCCTGGTTCGTCGCGGCAATGATCCGCACATTGACCTCGATTTTCTTATTGCCGCCCACCCGATAGAAGCTTTTATTCTGGAGCACCTCCAGAAGGCGCCCCTGGGAGGGCAAAGGCAGCTCGCCGATCTCATCCAGAAAGATCGTCCCTCCGTCCGCCATCTCAAAATAGCCCTTCTTCCCTGTCCGCCTGGCGCCGGTGAAGGCCCCTTCTTCATAGCCGAAAAGCTCGCTTTCAATCAGGTTTTCCGGTATTGCCGCGCAATTAATGACGATGAAAGGCATCATGGACCGTTTGCTCTTCTTATGGATCTCCTGGGCAATCATCGTTTTGCCTGTTCCGCTTTCCCCCAGCAGAAGGACGGACGCATTGGTCGTCGACACGCGCCCCAATAAATCCTTGATGCGCCGCATGGCGGCGGACCGGCTGATGATACCATGGAATTCCAGGGCTAAATTCCGCTCATCATACTGCGGCACAGCCAGGGAGGCCTTGATATCATACAATCGTACGATCCAGCGATCCAGATCCCGCGCCGCGCTGATCTGGATCTCCTGCCTCTCCGGATCCAGCTGTGTTCGCCGTACAAACACCCGCTGCCCCTGCCAGACGTGCACCGCCTCCAACGGCAGCAAGCCCTCCTTCGGGCAGCACGCTTCATAGATATGCGCTTCCAGCAAATCACGGAGAAAAACGGGTTGCCGGCAGAGCCGTTTTCGATCAATGTAGGGCTCAAACTCCAGGGTCTCCGTGAGCCGCAGGATTCCCGCCTCCCCGGTCTCAGGCGGCAAAAAGTGTTTCAGCGAATCTCCTGAGAACAGGACCAGCTGGCTGCCGGAACCGGTCATTTCGAATTGATGAGCTTTTCCGTCCAAGGTAATGATCAAGCCATCCTTATCATTGGCGGCTGCCGCGATTTCCCGGCCGTTGAACACGGTATGAAGGGCGATATCCTTCTCGCACCATTTGATGATCGGCTGAACATCCTCTTCTCCGAAAATCCGGACCCCAAGCAGGTATCCCGAAGCGGCACCGCTCTTTGCCGGCATATCATTAAAAAGCCGTCTATAAACCTGCTCCCAATCCAGAGGCGCCGCCTGGTTTTGGATCCAGATCAGCAAATCGCCATTATCCATGCGTCCCCTGTCATATCCGATCCAGCGGCGCACCGGTTCTTTGAAATAAGGAATTTCAAAGGAATCGATGAGTAAGACCTCTTCACGATCGTTAATCAGCATGCTGTTCCCCTCGGTTTTATTTCTGGAAAAGATGACACTGTGCAAAGCCAGTGATGGGTTCAACCGGCATCGACGCTCTTATTATATCATGCAGTACGTTTTTGTGTACGGCCTTTCATAGGCTATGTTCCATTTAAAACTAGTAATGGACAGGTCGTTCCTTTCGGAATTTTCCTGTCCATTACTCGAGGTCGTACTGCAATTGAGTACTCCTCCTTTCCATTTTTCCCCGTATCCGATTTTCCAATATTTCTATTGTTGGTCGGAATCGCCGGATTCATTCCTTTTGATTGGCTGCAAACTTACATTTGCTGCTTCTCATCAGGATTTAGCTTCAGATCGGTTTACCGCTCACGGATAGATCGATTGCCTGTCACTTCCGGTTTTTGGGGTTCTCTTACTCTGGTCTTTCAACCATTTCTGAGGTTATTTATAGTTTACACTAGACTGAATTATCTGTCAATTTATTTTTGACATTATTCTTGTTTTTTTGTGTATTTAAACCTGACCGCGGGCAGGAAAGCGCTTATCAGGTCTTCGTTTTTCCCGTTGGGCCTGAATGATGTCGTATTTCATCAAGCTCAGTTCATCGGCTTTCTATTGGACTTTCATAGAAACGCCGTCGGTGGTGATCACCACCGACTTCCCTGCGGTCCAAAGGACCTGTCCGCTATATTCCCTGAGCACGCCCACCACCTTCTGATCCGGCAATCCAAAGGGGTTTTCGGCGCCATAGCAGATCACGGAAAAATCCGGCTGCAAAACCGAAAGAAGCACTGTGCTGTTGCCGGTCCAGCTGCCATGATGTTCCGCCTTATAGAGATCCACCCGTCCGACCCTTGTCAGATATTGGTCCACGGCAGAGCCTGCATCGCCGGCAAGAAGGATTCTTTTCGAGCCGTAAGTAACGAGTGCGACCACGCTGGTATCATTCAGATCCTCGGCCTGATCAACGGTCTCGATGATTTCCACATTGAGCGCCCCAAAACGCAAAGTTTGATTGCCTTCATCAAACCGCAAACAGCCCTCGGCCGAAACCTTGGATTCCAGGCATCTGAAGCTTGACGTGGCTGCGGGAATCCCGTTGTCCAGATAAGATTTGACATGGAAGGCGTCAAAAACTGCAGGAAGTCCGTTGATATGATCTTCGTGGCTGTGGGTCGCGATCACCAAATCAAGGTCATCCACGCCTTGGGTTTTGAGGTACTGGATCACCTTGCTCCCGGTCCGGTCCGGTCCGCCATCGATCAATAGGTCCGTATCATCAAGATCCAGCAGGATGGCCTCCCCCTGTCCCACATCGATAAATGACACGCATAGGATTCCTTCTGCGCCAGCCTGTGGAATCTTCAGATCGGGTATAAAAACGCTGCAGGCTTTCGTCGCGGGATCCCAGACCGTCGTCCCTCCCAAGGCACGGGCAATGGCTCTCGCCGGCACGTACATTCTGGAATTCCGGATAATGGCGGGAGCATCCATGCCGATTTGGATCCCATTGACCTCGATAAATCGCTTCCCGGCCGGGATGCGGAAGGAATTCTTCCCCATGGCAACCCACATGCTCTGGTCGCGCCATTCGATGGAATCTGCAGCAACCGTAGAAAAGAAAGCCCTGGCCGGCACATAAAGCCGTCCGTCTTCTAGACAAGGGGAATCTTCCGGCGGCGGCAGCATGGCGGAATTCACAGCGATCGACCATGCGGAGGGCAAAGCGGCAACAACCGCACCGTGGCTCGGCCCGACGAAAGCCAAGGTAGAGCTTGCTGCAATCAAACATACGACGGCTGCTTTTCGCAGTCTAACTTGAAGCTTCATAGAACTCCCCCATGACTTATAATATCTTATTTTATCATACAGGACGAAAAACGGCCGCACTTACGGCGGCCGCAGACAATTATTTCTTCTCTTTGTATGAAAGGATCCCCTCGGCCAGTACAGCGTTCATCTGCAGCGCTCCGCCTTCTTTTGCCATCCAGCGCTCCGCAAAACCTCTGAACTGTTCATCGATAAAATGGTGCTCGATCCGGGTGACGTTAAATTTCATGATCCTGAATGCCAGATTGACGAAAAAACCGACGGTCACCGCCATCACGGCCGTGCCTAGACCGACCTTCCCTCCCATGAAAAAGCCAAGCACCAAAGCGATCGATTCGATCCCGCTCCGGATCGTCTTAACCTGAAGCGGCGTTCTTTGAGCCAGGACAGCCACCAGGCCATCCCTAGGACCGGATCCCCAGCCAACGCCCACATAGATTGCCGTGGATAATCCCACCAAAAACATCCCCAAAAACATCATGGCATAGCTCATGGCCAAGCTCTCAAAAATTGGCACCAGATGGTTGAACATCAAGAAGTCGATGTACAGACCGACAAGCGCCATATTCGCAACCGTGCTCCAACCGATTTTCTCCTTGAACAGAAAATTGACCGCCATGATGACGAATCCAACCAAAATCGTCGCCTGGCCGATGGTCATTCCCAGCTTCAAGCCCACGCCTTGGTGGAAAACCGTCCATGGGGATAAGCCTTGGTTCGCGTTGATGGTCATGGTAATACCCAAAGCATATAAAAATTGTCCGATGTTCATGATCAGCGTTTTTTTCAGCAATTTCATCGTTTATTCCTCCAACCCCCATCGGTGTGCTTGATTTTTCTCAATACTAACACAGCGGAACGTGAAGTCAACGAAAGTTATATCTTAGACACAGAGTGCAAAAGATGCCGGGAGATTGACGAGAAATTGTCAATGTAACGGATTAAATTCATCGTTTGGGTCAAAAGATCCGCAAACAAAAAGGCCGCCCCGAAACGGAGGCGGCCAAGAAGCTTCTATGATCTTTTCAAGTCAGATCCCCAGCTCCTGGGCGATGAGGATCACTTCGACGCGGTCTTTTTCACGTTCAAGCTGGCCGTTGACCGTCACATAATCGCGGCAAAACCGGGCCGGATTGTCGCAGTTGTGGCATTTCCCATCCTCGGCGCAGGGCAGTTTCCGTCCCAGCTGAACGGCGGTTTGCGGTGAAACATAGTGCTGAATGCGGTCCCAGGCCGCTTTCTCGTTCTTCACGATTTTATTCTGCCCCGCCACGATAAACACCTTCTCGGGTCCGAATAAAATGGCGGCCACGCGGTTTCCGCCGCCATCCAGGAAGCAGAGCTTGCCGTCCTCGGTCACGGCATTGGCGCTGGACAGGTAAACATCCGACGTCAGACCCAGTTTTTTCAATCGGCGGTTTTCCTCGAAAGGAAGCCCCGGCACGAATTGATTGACGAACTGGGCAGGATGACCTTCAGAGGCAAGAAAATCAAAAATTCCGGTCTGGCGCAGGGTCAATGAATTGCCGCTGGCCACCGTCACGCCTGTCTGCAGATAGGGTTTGATGATTTCCAGGGCGGCGGCCCCATCTTCCACATAGTGGCCCTTGATGTATTTGACAGCAAGGCTGTCCAGGGTGCGTTGGACATTCTCGGGTATGGTGAGTGACATGAAGCTTTCTCCTTTGTAACGTAATATGCACTATCATACCAGAAAAGCGACGCCGTGCAAAACATTGCCGGGAAAAATGCTCTGTTTCTCAATGTTATGAATCGCCGGATCCCTGCGGCTTACTTCATCTCATTCTGCAAGGTCTCGTAGATCTCGGGATCGCTTTTTTTCAAGTTGAGCGGCTTCCCTTCTTGATTCAAAAAGCAATGCCTGGATTCGCCGACACAGCGCAGCTCACCGGTTTGCTGCTCCCTGACTTCATATTCCAGAGAAAATTTCACGCTGGAGAGGCCGGTAAGCCGGACGCCGATTTCTACGGTTTCTCCGAAACGCGTCATTTTCTTATACTCACAGGATACGGCCAGCACAGGTATAACGATCCCTGCCGCTTCCATGTCCGCGTAACCAAGCTCCAGCTGTTCCAGCATATCGACCCTGGCTTCTTCAAACCAGCGGATATAGTTGGAATGGTGGATGATCCCCATTTGGTCCGTTTCATAATATTGGGTTTTGTGGGCCCATTTATTCATGGCTTTCTCCTTGCATAATAAGGTTTGACTCACGTTTTTTTATGCCCTTGCTTTGAATAAACACTGTCTTCCTATGACCAATGATCTGTCGCAATAATAGCAGAAAATCCCACCCGGATGAGGCAGGATCACTGCAATTCAGATTTCTCTTGAAGCATCAATATCTATTTCGATCAACAATTCATTGTGCTTGATGAATCCCGGAACAAACGGCGGATTGTATCGGGCTAACTCGACGATGCCTTTGCTTGTGATTTTCTTCTCTTCCAGCCATTTCAACAACTCGGCTTTTTTTTCATCAATTTTCTCTTGGTTCATATTGCCTGCGAATCGGATCGCAGCAACCTGACGACCGGATATTTCGACGAGCTGCACCTCCGGATCCTTTGGCTGAGGCAGCCTTCCCGGACTGTATTCTTTAGGCATGACAAAAGCGATGGTCAAATTCTCAGGGCTCAGACCATTCAAAACCGGTGCGGTCATTTCAATTTTTTGGTTTTCATCATTTTTGCCGCTGATGTAGGCGAACAATTTCCCAAAACCGGCGTTGCCCTGAAAATCCGTTTCCCGGCTAACCGCAACGATCATCGGTTCATATTCACGGATCTCAAAATCTTTTTCCTTCATAAGAACGGTGTAAGCTGCCTTTTCAATTGCCAAGATGATCCCCTCATTTCTTTTTTTCTAACTGTTTTATGATTTCATCCGCGGCCAGCTTGCCTGTTAAAATGGCGATGGGCAGACCCGAGGGGCTGAAGGACCACTGACCGGCCTGAAAAACATCCGGAACCGGCGTGAATATGGATCGAGCGACTTTCGGAAGCCGATTTTCAACCGGAATCATACGATTGGTAAATGCCCATCCCGTAATCGCTCCGTCAGAATTTCCTGTCATTCTTTCAAGGGTCAGCGGTGTTGAAGAAAACTTGTCCATGACCTTCGACTTCATCGTTCTAAAAATGGTCGTATCAAGGATGTTGATGATCCAATCTTCGGAGATTTTCTTAAACTCATCATACCAGCCCATTTGCGAAATATGTTTAACCAAGGAATATTCCATGAGCGTGCTGATGATCAAGCCGGTCTTCCCTTCCGGAGCCATGCGTTCGTCCCTCATGACGGGACAGGAAATCTCAAACGTGGTCAGTTCGTAAAAGCTCTTGATCCACTGGAGGATAGCTTCTTTATCCTCTGTATAGCGACCTTCGTTATTTTCAGATGACTTGATCTCGATTTCATTCATATTCAAAGTCTGGAGGCCTTGGGTCGACGGTGTATAAAAGAAATGTTCGGTGCAGATGCCTTCGAAATAACTTTTATCCAAATCGATGGTAAGATATACCGTGAGAATGGAATCGCCGCCCCGTTTGTCCGCCATAGCTTTTTTCTTCGCCTTGAATTCCTGCAAAACATCATGATTTTTCATCAAATTCGAATCGATGCTGTTGTAGAGCTTTTTGAGATCCGACGACCAGATCAATTTTTTATACTTGTATTCATTGCCCTTCGAATCCTTGACCTGTTTCTTTTCCGGATCCACAAAGCATATCTCCGTCTCTTTGTTGATCACACCTTCATGGTCCAGGATAAAACCTTCCATGGTCTCCGGAATCGTCCCGGTGCCGCCTCTGGGATACCTGTAGTCAAGATAAAGGCTAAAATAACTTAAAGCGAAAAAGGTCGGCGTCTTTTGGAAAAAATGCTGGGCGATCAGGTCAATCAGGGCTTGATTCCTGGTGAAATTTTGCAGGTATTCGTCCACCGGTTGATTCAGCCTGTTGATTTTGGGGATGGTCAGAAGATATTTGAAAAGCCAGGGAAACATCGTCTTGAAAAGGTATTTCTTGTGCTTTTTCAGGTCTAGAAAAAGAGGATTGTCGATGCCGTACAGCACATCCATATAATGCATGATGCGCTTGATCTCCTGGATGATCCTTTCGATATCGCTCGCAGCGGCAGGAAAATGATGGGTCAGCAGCGTCTGGTAATCCTTGAGGCTTTCTTTCGAGTCAATTCGAATGACCTCATTGCCGATTCCGATCGAAACCGAATTCCCGGCAAAATCGATGTTCAAACCCAATTGTCTGAGCATGGGAAATACAATGCCTGAATTTTCGATGGCTCGAATGCCGCCATCGAATGTGAAGCCATGATAATCAAATGAATTGACCAGACCGCCAACTTTCTTTTCTTTCTCGCACAGCAGCACCCTGTACCCGGCTTTGCTCAGGTAAGCCGCGGAAGTCAACCCGGCCATTCCGGCGCCCACAATGACGACATCGTAGTCCATTTCGCACCCCCTATTGCATTTTTGAGTCAAGCCCTGTCATCTTCAAGCTGAGCTCCCATATTCGTTTCCCAAGACCGCGGTCAAGTGCATGAGCAGCAGGTTTTTCTTCAATGGTCTGGTTAAAAAAGCGGCCGCTTACATCCCTCAGTCCAGGATCCGAAGCCAAATAATAAATCGCCTCTCCCGATATAACCGGATCCTTCAGGAAGTGCCAGGTCACATGATGTAAAAACCACCGATAGAGCCAGCCGTTGTTGTTGCCTATGTTGGTTTTTACATCCCCGGGATGAAGCGCATTGATCGTAACCTTGGAGCCTTTCAAACGATCCGCAAATTCCCAGACGGTCAGCAGCTGAGCCGTTTTAGACGCCCCATAACCTCTCAAGCCGGTATAATGGCGCCTCTCCCAGTTCAGATCATCCGGATCGAGTCCATTGAAACGGTGGCCTTCAGAATTGACAAGGATGATCCGTGCCGGCGCGCTTTCTTTAAGTCTGTCAAGCAAAAGGTGAATCAATAGAAATGGAGCCAGATGGTTGACAGCAAACACCCTTTCGAAACCTTCCGAAGTACAGACCCTCTTTGTTGAATAGATACCGGCGCTATGGATCAGCACATCAATTTCAGAATGGTTTTTTATGATCAACGCAGCAGCTTTTCGGACTTCATCCAAGCAGCTAAAATCGGCAATGACCACATCGATCGGGACCTTCCATTGATCCTGGATTTCCATGCGGATCCGTTCCGCTTTCTCTTGATTGCGGCAAACCATGATCAAATGGGCTCCACCCCTTGCCAATCGTTTGAGCGCCTCAAGGCCGACGCCTGAAGTTGCACCGGTGATGATGCAGACTTTACCCTCCATGGAGGCCGCACTCCGATGCTGGATCGCTTTGCCATTTTTGATGAAGATCAATTCATCCGGCAGCTTCAGGTCCATTGTCCTATTCTCCTACCCAAAATATTTGCGCATAAACCTTCGGTATAATTTTGAGAAGCCTGGTATTCCGTTAAAAATATCTCCCCAAAGATCATAATAATCTCTTTGCTCGATGATTCTTCCGTCATCATGGATCGTCAGCTTCGTGCACCCGAAAATCGGGGTGTCGGGAGACTTACGGAAGGACATGGTCATCGTCCATTCCATCATGATGACATTGGCGTCCTGAACAACGGCTGTTATATCCATCCTCAGACTCATGCAGCGATTCGTCAGCCGTTCACACATGGCTTTAAAGTTCTCCATGCCCTCAAGCCTCTGGATCGAATCCTGAAAAACGATTTCGGGGTGATAGTATGGAAATAGGTGGGACCAATCCGGCTTGCCTTGGGTGTTGTAGGTCTGAGACCAAAGTGCTCGAACCGTGTCCTCCGTCAAAGTTTGCCTGTTTTCATCCATCATGGTTCTCCTCATCAATGATCCCGATTCGATTATGCGGCCGCTTTTTATAATATTCAGTCAATATGCCTTTGATCATATTATAGAGGGTTATCCGATCGCATTCAACTTAATCATCGATTGTGAACGACGAAGCTCGTATAAAAAAAGGGGCTGTGTTGAAACTTATTGAGTTTCAGCACGGTCCCTTTTCAATTTGGCGAAATTCAGTCGTATATCTCTAAAA